>Ga0187886_1000023_pt1 | contig 224996 bp, 201 predicted proteins | sample June2016WEW_20_1_FD_133001 | JGI IMG/M metagenome (GOLD analysis project Ga0187886, IMG submission 133001) | Peatland microbial communities from SPRUCE experiment site at the Marcell Experimental Forest, Minnesota, USA - June2016WEW_20_150 | ecosystem: Environmental > Terrestrial > Soil >...
GCATACGGCAGCTTGTCGATCGTGTTGCCAAATCGTACTATACATGGGGATTGAAAGACGGTTATTTCGCATCGGAAGAAGATGCAGAAATATTTTATCACGAGTTGCTGTATCTTCTCGTCAACCAATATATGTCGTTCAACAGCCCGGTCTGGTTCAACGTCGGCGTGGAAAAAATGCCGCAGTGTTCGGCATGCTTTATCAATTCGGTGAAAGATTCCATGTCCTCCATTCTGGAGCTTGCGAAGACGGAAGGCATGCTCTTTAAGTATGGGTCGGGCACGGGTTCCAATCTTTCCACACTTCGCTCCTCCAAGGAACGTATCACCGGCGGCGGTACTGCGTCCGGGCCGGTTTCGTTCATGAAAGGGTACGATGCGTTTGCGGGCGTTATTAAATCCGGAGGGAAGACACGCCGCGCAGCAAAGATGGTGATTTTGAATGTCGAACATCCGGATATTGTCAGCTTCATCAATTGCAAAGCGGAAGAGGAGAAAAAAGCATGGGTGCTCATCGACGCGGGCTATGATGGCGGCTTCAATGTGCCCGGCGGCGCGTACGATTCTATTTTTTATCAGAATGCCAATCACTCTATTCGCGTGAGCGATGAATTTATGAAAGCCGTTCTGGAAGATAAAGAATTTTGGACCAAAGCCGTAAAAGGCGGAATGCCGATGGAAAGATTCAGAGCGCGCGATCTGATGAAACAAATTGCCGATGCGGCATGGATCTGCGGCGATCCCGGTATCCAATTCCATACAACGATCAACAACTGGCACACGTGCTCCGGTACGGCGCCGATCCATTCATCGAATCCTTGCAGCGAGTACATGTTCCTCGATGACAGCGCGTGCAACCTTGCATCGCTGAACCTGATGAAGTTCCGCAGAGCGAACGGCGACATCGATGTGGAAGCGTTTAAGAAAGCCGTTCAGGTTACGATTACCGCAATGGAAATGTCCGTCGATAATTCGAATTACCCGACACCGGCGATCACGCAAAACAGTCACGACTATCGTCCGCTCGGACTCGGGTACGCAAATCTCGGCGCGCTGCTGATGTCCCGTGGCGTTGCGTACGACAGCGATGAAGGCAGAACGCTTACCGCTGCCATTACTTCTCTCATGTGCGGCGAGGCGTACAAACAATCTGCAAAGATTGCCGAAGCGCAGGGGCCGTTCGATGGATATGCAGCGAATAGAGATCCGATGTTGAGCGTGATGGCGAAACATGGCATTCACGCAGAACGTATCGACAAGAATGCAGTGGAACCCAGTCTCTGGGAAGCACAGCGCAATGTGTGGAAGGATGTTGTTGAGCTTGGACAAATGCACGGCATCCGCAACGCGCAGACAACCGTTCTTGCCCCAACCGGCACGATCGGTTTCATGATGGATTGTGATACCACAGGTATTGAACCGGATATCGCTCTGGTGAAGTACAAAAAAATGAGCGGCGGCGGGTTGATGAAGATCGTCAACCAAACCGTACCGGAAGCGCTCACGAAGTTAGGATACGACGGCGAACAGATCGAGCACATTATTGCCTACATCGATAAAAACGATACTATCGAAGGCGCACCGCATCTGAAAGAAGAACATCTTTCGGTATTCGACTGTGCATTCAAACCGGCAAATGGCAAGCGCTCTATTCACTATATGGGGCATATCAAGATGATGGCGGCGGCACAGCCGTACCTCTCCGGCGCGATTTCCAAAACGGTGAACATGCCGACCGATGTGACCGCTGAAGATATTATGAAAGCATATACCGAAGCGTGGAAGCTCGGGTTGAAAGCCATTGCCGTATACCGCGACGGATGCAAGCGCACACAGCCGCTCAGCACATCGCTCGACAAGAAAAAAGAAAAACAGCAGACGACCAACAAACCTGCACGCCGTCACTTACCGGATGAACGCCAATCCATTACACATAAGTTCAGTATTGCCGGACACGAGGGCTACATTACTGTCGGGATGTTTGAAGACGGAACACCGGGCGAGTTATTCATCACGATGTCCAAGGAGGGTTCCACTATTTCCGGATTGATGGATTCGCTTGCCACATCGATTTCGATTGCACTGCAATACGGCGTGCCGCTGAAGGTGATGGTGGATAAGTTCAGCCACGCGCGCTATGAGCCGTCCGGATTCACGAACAATCCGGATATCCCGATTGCGAAATCCGTGAGCGATTATATTTTCCGCTGGCTCGGCAAGAAATTTATCAAAGAAGAGAACGGTACGACGAATACGAATAATGAAGTCAGCGACGTGAAAATTTCGGAAGAGACCGCAAGGAAACCGGTAGGGATTCTCACAGCCGCTGCAACGAAAGCCGCTTCCGTATGGGAGAAGAACGAGAAGTTAGTATTTGAGACACAATCCGACGCGCCCCCGTGCCACGAGTGCGGAAGTATCATGATTAGAAGCGGCTCGTGCTACAAGTGCCTGGAGTGTGGCTCGACGAGTGGTTGCTCGTAGGAAGAAACGAAAATTGTTAAAAATCGGCACATTCAACAAGGGTGTGTCGATTTTGTTTTTTAGAGATGTCACACGATTTCGTTTATTCAATACAGCCAAAAAGGCGATATATATGGAATTGAAAATTAATGGGTAAATCAGATGACGCCCCAATAATAGCAGAACTCAAGCAACAAAGCGATCACGGATACCGACTATTATTTGTAAAGTATCATCAACGATTTTTACAGATAGCTATCAACTTATATGGTGTTAATCCGGAAGATGCCAAAGAACTTGTGAATGATGCGCTACTAAAAGCTGGTCAAGCGATAGACAGTTTTGAGTCCAGAGGGGAAAAATACTTCCAATATTGGTTACAAACAATTCTAAAAAATACCATACTTGATTATGTTAGTAGAAAAAAGAAATCACCACGAATCCTTAATTATGATGAATCGGATTCCGAAAGAACAGATGATTTTGGAGACTTGGAAGACGGTTCTAGGCAGGTCGCGCAAGATCTCACACGTGAGTTTTTATATGGAGCAAATATCAAATGCGATGACCGTGTTAATTTTATTGCACTGACAATGAAGGAATTTGAATTAGAGGAACAAGAGGATTTATGGAGCTATTTTTTAGAAATTCCACATGCAGAAATCGCAAAATATCGCAAAAAAAATTCAGCAATAGCATCTCGCAAATACATAAATAGACTTGTTCATAATTTTTTCGATATACTTTCTGAAAAGACAGGTTTAGACCGGAGATTAATATATGAAGGATGGAAAAAAAGAAATAGGAAAACTTCTACAGGGGGCGTTATTGCTGGGGAAGTTACCGATCCTTGAAGATCAACTGGTTAAATTGGCTTTTAAGAAAATTGAAGAGTCTGATACCAAGGATATAACAGATGAAGCCCTCAGTACTTTTATGCAGAAGAAGAATAATGTTTTAGAAATTAGGAATAAACTGAAAAATCCTGACAAGGTTTCCTCATTCCAGGAATACATTCAACTTTTTTTAGAAGATAAGGGTTTCCCTGGTGAAGAGGAACTTATTCAATATGGCATAGAAAGAGATATTATAAGTACAATAATCTCTGATCCAATATATATTCTTGAAATTCCACCATCAAAAATAGCAAATCTGTCAAAGAGACTTCTTTTGAGCTTAGAATCCGCAAAACTTCTTATCAAGAGGACGTGTGAGATTATAAGTATTAAACCGTCAACGAGGGGAGTAATGGCACGATATTCTCCAAGAAATGGCTTGGACGAAAAGGACATTTCTATGAAGCGCGGTGTTCAGGAGTTAATGTTGAAAGCTTCTCAACGGAGACCTTTGAAATCTGATCAGAGCAAAATTCCTCCTCAATTGTTAGTACAGTTCCTTCTCGAGTTTGAAAAAGCATATTTGGAAAAATAATGGAGAATCTATCAAAGCGTATAGGTTATGCAAGAGAAAGAGCTCGATCTTTATTGTTAGAATTCTTTACCGCTAAGGGTTCTTCATTTCCACTCAAAATTGAGATTTTAGCAGAATACTTTGGTTTTGAAATCTACAGACTTGATAATTTAAGTCTACATCAACGAGGTATTTTAAAAATTCTACCGGATGAAAACCGTCGGTTAATAGGTGTCAACTCTAAACATCATCGTCATAGCCAAAGATTCTCAGTTGGACATGAACTTGGTCATTTTTATTTATCGCATCCCAGCGAAGATGATTGTGATGATGAAGAAGTAAAGATATACAATCAAGAGGCAGACGAATTCAGTGCAGAACTGCTTATTCCTCTTTCAATCCTCAAAGAAAAGCTGCAAAATGGTCATACACCTTCTTCCCTTTGTTCTTACTTTGATGTAAGTGAAGAAGCGTTATGGATTAAAATTCAGAATCAAAAACTTCTTTCACTCGTCGTAAAATAATCGCCACATTTTTTTGTCACATCTATTCGTTCTATAGTATATAAATATCAAAATGAATCAAGAGATATTTTTGTTGCAAAGGCAGTTTAACAGGAGAGAAATCCTTTTAAAAGAACTCTTGGAAATAGAGTTTAATTATTTGGAGAGATTTAGTGCTCGATCGAAACAGACCAAAGGCGAGAATATCTCTGAGAAGTCGGAATCGCCGAGGAAAGGTGGTGAAAATAATGGTAAGAAATATTCATGTTGTACCATATAATGGTAAATGGGCAGCGAAGATAGATAATAATTCTATTCCACTGGCCGTTCGACTAACACAGGAGCTTGCGCGTCAAGCTGCAGTACCGTACGCTCAAGCAATGAGATCAGAAGTGGTTATCCATCGACCTGACGGTACTATCCGTGATAAGGATAGCTATGGAAATGATCCGTTTCCTCCTCGTGATCGAAAGCATTAGCATCATTTAAAAGTGGTGCGGTGTCGAAAGATAACGCACCGCTTTATATTTTACTAGAAAATGGATCTTAGTCAGTTTTGTTAAAGGTGATAACATGAGATTTCAAGGAAGTGTCATCAAAGAACAAGGTGTAACTTTTGCTGTTGTAGTGGTCAAAAAAAATGTACTTGATAATCATTCAGAAGCGGATAGAATGATTAGAGCCTTCTATCAGGTTTTTCCGGGAGTCCCAATAGTCTTAATGGCACAAAACTATTCTGGTGTGCCTAGCTATTATGGAAGGTCTGATATTGTGAGATTTCTTGCAAATATTCCAATGGAAAGTATTCCGTGGAAAGAATATTCAGTGAACATTTGATTTATTTTTTCTGAGTATCTAAGGGGTTGGGAGTTCTCGCCTCGCTTCCCGTCTAGCCGAGGCGGATACTCGTCGAAGCGGGTAACTCCCTACCAGCATGGCATTGGCGGTTGTGTTTTAAGTTGCAATTCTATTGTAATTAAATCAATTTATCTCCATCATGCTTCATAATACCGATATCATCACAGAAAGCTAATACGCCTTACGGAGTATGATTTACTCCTTGAGTTCTTCATCATTATTGAAGGAAAGCATATGGCAGATTTACAAATAGAACCCCCTGAAGAGCCAGAACAATTAACTTCATTCGGCACTAAATTTTTGAGATTTGGGGCGACGTTTCTTTGTGCACTCCTCGGTTTATTATTAATTCTCCTTGGGTATATGGTTGCCATACTCATGCATTTAGATTTAGAAGAATTTAACGCATATCCTTCCATCTATTTCTCCGTTTCCATTGTGATATGGATTTTGATCGGCTTATTTACGCCTTTCGCTCTTTTTCAGAGATTCTTCGAGGAATTAAAAGGCGTGACTGTTGGACGTGTCGTTGTTTTTGCTCTTGTCATTGGAACATCCGTTCTCGTGCATTGGTATGTAATAACCTTTGCAACACAATTACTCGTGTCGGTATTCGGCGGTGAATAGGCTGGAGAAAAATCTCCTTCCAATTTAAATATTTCCTTTTGGGTATTACAAATGTACGATTCGACTACGTTGATCACATTTATAACGGCGAGTATAGTTATCATTCTATCGCCAGGTCCGGCCCAGGCACTTGTGCTTACGAGAACCATTAGTGAAGGGAGAAAAGCAGGCATCATAACGGCAATAGGGCTCAATACCGCAACATTTGTTCATGCTATCGCAGCCGCAGTCGGATTATCAGCTATCCTAGCAACATCAGCGACGGCTTATACTATTGTCAAATATCTGGGAGCTGCATATTTAATCTATCTGGGGATCAAAGCATTCTCCAAACAAGAAAGGGGCAAGACCTCTGCAAGCACACCGGGCAGAGGATCAACCGGACCTTTTGCAAAAGCCTTTATCACCGGTGTCTTGAATCCGAAAGTTGCACTTTTTTTCTTAGCGTTTGTTCCTCAGTTTGTTGATCCCCGGCGTGGCTGGGTCATTCTGCAATTTATTACATTGGGAGCGATTCTGGCAATACTGGATATTGTGTATGAGTCCTTGTTAGCGATTTTTGTAGCTTCCATGAGTACTAGGTTTACACAAGGCGGGAAATTCTCCGTATGGAGACAAAGGATCACAGGTACGGTGCTCATTGGACTGGGAGTGCGATTGTTTTTCATGGAAAAAATTTAACCTTAAAAGAAGGACACCCAATCTGTGAGTGATATATCTACCCGTGCTCTCAGGTCACCGGCGTTTGTGTTTTGGCTAAAAAATCTCTACTATTTCGGCACTGGAATTATTATTTCGTAATCCATTTTACCGTATTTGATTGTAGGCATCTTGTCGTCAGGGAAATAGAATTCTTGTATGGAAAACACATCAGGGCAAGGAAAAGATTCTGACGTTCCTTCAGAAATTCAAACATGGAACTGGGGCGCCTTTTTTCTTAATGCATTATGGGGATTGTTCAACAAAACATATATCGCGTTGTTATGCGTTATTCCGATTGTTGGGATTCCCATGGCATTTGTATTAGGATTCAAAGGGAATGAATGGGCTTGGCAGAATAAACGCTGGAAAAGCATTGAACAGTTTCAACGAGTGCAAAAGCGGTGGGCGATATTGGGGATCATCTTGTTCCTCGTTGGTTCTATTCTGAGTATATTCGCTGTAAAAATTCTTCTTCCAATTCTTAAAATATTCCAGGTAATTCCGAGGTAATATTCGTAAGTACAAAATCTTACTTCATAAACTCTTTTAACAAAGGAAGGAACCTGTTTACACCGGTGATATCTGGTTTATCGTACCGAATATTGTTTGAGATTTTAAGGAAAACTGAGCACCATTTTCGCAGGTGATTCAAGGAAGTTTATCTGGTAAAGTCACTATTTTAAATTTCAACACAATTACTATAGGAGGTATATCATGAGACTCGCGATTTTTTTGCTTTGCATTGTGTGTTTTGTAGGCTGTTCGTCGATGAAACAGACTTCAGATGGATCGGTTCCACAGTTGCTCTTGAAGCACCCGCTTCCCCCGATTCCAGAATCATTCTCCCGATTATCTTTCGATTTAGATGTAGTGCTGTTTATACTGGAAGATGGATCAGTGAGTAAAGCCCGGCTTCTCAAAGGCAGCGACGATGCTTCGTGGGATTCACTTGCTATAGCATCAATTAAGCAGTGGCGTTTTACTCCTGCCCGCACAGAGAACCAACCGATCAGTACATGGTTTCACCTGCGAACTAAAGTACGCTATGCGAAATTACAAATGATGAATCTTGCAGAAATATTATGTACTACACCGGAAGAAGCTGATTCGGTTTATGAAGCGATAGAACAGGGACATGATTTTGGTGAGTTGGCAATGCGGTATTCTGTCGATCCGACGCGTGAAATGAAAGGAATTCTCGGAGAAGTGAACATCAACATGTATCCGGAGGATATATTTAAGTCCCTCGGGAAACTCACTATCAATGAATACACAAAACCCATGAAATATGGCGACCTCTATGTGATCTTTAAGAGATTAAGGAAATAAAAAAATGGTTTTATTTGGATCAGAACACAAGGTATTTGAAAGGATAAAAGAACTTTCAAGAAGCCGAGAGCAAATATATTAAAAAACACTTAATTCTTTTCTTTTATAAGCCTGTGCCGGTCTCCCATATTCTGCGTTTGCAGTATCTATTTGGTGGATGATGGTTTTTCTATTTCCACAATCCTAGGAATGAAAAATGAAAGTCTTTGTCTCTCGCGATATTCCGACCCAAGGAATCGATTTACTGCGTGCAGAAGGTTTTGAAGTTACTGTCTGGCAGATCGATAGACCGTTGACGCAACCTGAACTCATTGAGAATGCAAAACAACACGATGCATTGCTGTGCATGTTCTCCGATAAAATCGATAAAGTATTCCTGAATGAATGCAAGCATCTGAAAGTAATCGCTCAATTTGCTGTCGGGTATGATAACATCGACGTAACGGAAGCGACCCGATTGCGAATACCTGTTGGAAATACGCCAGATGTTCTAAGCGAAGCCACGGCAGACGTTGCGTTTTTGTTGATGCTGGCGACATCGCGAAAAGCGTTTCATCTCCATAAAACCATTGCTCGAGGAGAGTGGACTTTCTTTCGACCCAAAGCAAATCTTGGGATGGAGTTGAAGAATAAAACTTTGGGCATATTCGGTCTTGGACGAATTGGTGCAGAGATGGCAAAACGCTGCAAAGGCGCTTATCAAATGAATGTCATGTATTGCAATCGCTCTAGAAATCCTGTCGCCGAAGAACAACTGCTGGCTCAAAAAGTGGAATTTGATGAATTGTTAGCGCAAAGCGATGTGTTATCGGTTCATTGTTCGCTGAACGAAGCAACAAAAAATATATTCGATAAAACGGCATTTCATAAAATGAAACGAACAGCAATATTTATCAACACAGCGCGGGGATTGATACATAACGAGAAAGATCTTATCGATGCTCTCAACGAACGCGTTATTTGGGGCGCCGGTCTCGACGTGACAAATCCGGAACCAATGAAGCCTAATAGTCCGCTCCTCTCGATGGAGAATGTAGCGGTGCTGCCGCACATCGGATCATCGACGATCGAGACGCGAAACGCGATGGCGCGTTTATCGGCAGAGAATATTATTCATGGCTTGCGAAGTGTGAGATTGCCAAATATTATCAACCCAGAGATTTACAACCGTTAGAGCTGCTGTTTAGTCTTATTCAATATGAAACTCCTATCAATTGAACGAATCATTGTGGTTTGGCTAAAAAATCGCCGATTATTTATACAAAAATTTCGCTCAATCCTGTTACCTAAATTCATTTCATGTAGTCATATATTGTGAACGGAATACTCAATAACACACAATAACATATGACAGGAGAATAAAATGGAAGGAATACTCGGAATATTAGCAGGAATAATAGCCATTCTTCTTATTTTTGGAGCGCCGCCCGCCTTAGTCGTACTGGTTTATTACTTTAGCCGGAAAGCCAAACACAAGGAGAGAATGGCTTTGATTGAAAAGGGAATAGATGCTTCAATTTTTATAAAAGAAGAAACCACTTTCCATAAAGTTTTACTGTGGGGAATGCTCATTAGCGGAATCGGATTAGGATTGCTTATCGGGTACATATTATCGGTATTTACTCGGTTGCCGGATGAAATAATTCCTATTACAGCTGTTCTATTTGGCGGTCTCGGATTAATTGGCTATTATGTGTATAGAAAGAAAACCGAGACGAAATCTGCCCAGTAGCAATGGACGATCTATACCTGAAACTCGTTCTTGAAGGAAACACATCCAAATTTTCTTATTTTATCGAGAAATATAAAGGTATGGCTTTCTCCATAGCGTTTCGAATTGTCGATAACAGAGAAGATGCAGAAGAAATTGTCCAGGATGCATTTTTAAAGGCATTCAGGTCGCTTGAAAAATTTAGGAAAGACTCGAAATTTTCTACGTGGTTTTACAGGATTGTGGTCAACAGCTCGTTGTCGAGAGCAAAGAGTAAAAGACCGGAATCAAGCAGTATAGATGCAGATGATATTACCGACGTCGTCGTAGAAAGCGTAGAATCGACGTATCGCAGTCTGGATTTGTCGGATCAGAAAAAGTTCGTCCATCAAGCGCTGGAAGAATTGAGCATCGAAAACCGGTTGCTTCTGACGCTGTATTATTTAAATGAAAATTCCATAGACGAAATCACGGAAATAACGGGCATTACTCAGGAAAACGTGAAAATGAAATTGCACAGGGCAAGAAATAGAATGTATACCATCTTAAATAAAAACCTGAAGTCGGAAATTCAATCTATACTATGATGAAGAATTCAAATATTGACAAGTTCGTAAAAGATATCCTGAAGAGTAGTTATCTGGAAGTAACCGATCCGGATTTCAACATAACGACCATGAAGAAAATTCTGCATGAAAGCCGCAAGCAGCGTGTTCTGGAAAATATTCTCCTGTGTTTTCTCGTCTTCGTCGCAGTTGATGCTCTCATCTTCCTTGTTCTGTGGCTTTCAGGTCTGAATATTTTTGATGTAGCTATTCGGTCAGGCAGTGTGGCTCATGAGATACTCTTTCATACTGAGAAACTAAAGAATTCAATTATTGAAAATGCATTCATAAAGTATGTCATGTTGTCTTTTGGCGGGTTAATGGCAATACTGATGATTATTGAATCAAAATTGAAGTTGCTTGAAAGACCGAAGCAAAAAAGAAATTAGTCTCCTCCAGATTCATTCTCCTCACAGTTTAAGTGCGTTCAGCCTATGTTAGGAGGAAACACCTAACGCCACGCAAAACTGGATTGCGCTACTGCTTTTCCATCATCTCCACAAATCGCGCGAAAAGGTAATCACTGTCGTGTGGGCCTGGAGAAGCTTCGGGGTGGTATTGTACCGAGAAGATCGGCAAAGAACGATGACAGAATCCCTCATTTGTGTTGTCGTTTAGGTTTGTATGTGTAATTTCGATAGACTTAGGATCCAGTGAGTCAGGATCGACCGCGAAACCGTGATTCTGTGATGTAATTTCAACTGAACCTGTCTTCAAATTTTTCACCGGATGATTGCCACCGCGATGGCCAAATTTTAACTTGAATGTTTTCCCTCCCAATGCTAACGCCAGCAATTGGTGTCCGAGGCAAATTCCAAAGATGGGTTTCTTTCCAATGAGTTTCTTGATATTCTCAATGGCATATGTTACCGCTGCCGGATCGCCGGGACCATTGGAAAGAAATATGCCGTCCGGATTCATCTTCAACACTTCATCTGCTGGAGTCTGTGCAGGTAAAACAGTGAGGTTGCATCCGTAGGAAGTCAATCGCCGAAGTATGTTGTGTTTGACACCATAATCATAGACGACGACATTCCACTTCTTGCCGTTGGAATTTTTTGCTGGAAGCGCGAATGGTGTGGTATCGGTTTTATTCCAAGTATAAGATTTGTCTGTAGTGACACGGCTTGCGAGGTCGAGTCCAGCCATGTGCGGCGATTTTTTTACTTTGTCAAGCAAGCTCTTGTCGTCTAGATCTTTTGTAGAAATTATTCCACGCATTGCTCCTACAGAGCGGATCATTTTCGTCAACATCCGTGTGTCGATACCTTGAATGCCGGTAATGTTATGTTTTGCCAGCCAATCGCCAAGACTTTCCGTCGAGCGGAAATTGCTCGGGAAAGTGCTATATTCCTTCACAATAAACCCTGCAACTTGCGGCTTGACTGATTCGAGATCGTCGCCATTAACACCATAGTTCCCAATAAGCGGATAGGTCATTGTTACGATTTGTCCGTTGTAGGAAGGATCGGTAAGGATTTCTTGGTAACCGGTAAGGCTGGTATTGAATACAACTTCACCGGTTGTCTCATTGCTGGCACCGAATGACTCTCCTGCGAAGATTGTGCCGTTTTCGAGTATAAGTTTTGCTTTCATATCGGCGATAAGATAAGAAGAAATGTGGGGCGATGCAATTTCCCGCACACTGTGGCGTTTTTAGAATCCGATACATGTTTCTGAGCACTCGTACTCATTGAGTGCTTACCTTGACAACGGAGCGTTTAATGGTTAATTTTGTATTGGAGATAAAGATATCGTATGGGAGAAGTAACGGATAAGAACCAAACGTTAAATGAACGTGAGCAAAGCATTCTGCACCATGTAGTGCATAACTACATTCAAACGGCTATTCCGGTGGGTTCGCGGTATATCTCCAAACATTTTGAATCCAGCTTGAGCGCTGCATCTATCCGTAATGTCATGGCAGACTTGGAAGAACTGGGTTTTTTGTCTCATCCGCATACATCGGCAGGCAGGGTGCCAACCGATCTGGGGTACAGATTTTATATTGATTATCTGATGGAAATGCAGCAACTTGGCGATGATGAAAAACTGCGGATTCATCAACAGCTGGATCAAACAAGCGATGCCGATGAAATGCTGCGCGAGACTTCGAAGCTGCTCGGCAAGATTTCACATCAACTCAGTATTGTAACATCGCCGCATCTCAGCAGTGGAGTATTTGAAAAGATTGAACTTATTCCGATCGCGAGTTCCAAGCTGCTCGTCGTGATTTCCATTCGTACCGGAATAGTGCGCACGATTATGATGGAGATAGGAGTTGAAGTTCGGAGGGATCACCTCGATCAGGTCGGCCGTTTATTGAATGAACGGTTATCAGGATTAACACTGCATGAAATTCGCGATTCATTTGTGGATCGGGTTCGAGACATGCAGAATGAACAGACCGGACTGATACGCCTCTTTATCGAATCAGTCGATCAACTGTTCACCGATTCCAAAGAACGCGACAAAGTCCTGATCGGTGGTACAAAGAATATCATTGAGCATCCGGAATTCATAGACCCGAAGAATTTTCGTTCCGTAATCGAGCTGATCGAAAACGAAGATATTATTGTTCACCTTCTGGAGAAGCATGACGAACTTCAAAAAGGTTTTGTGGTAACGATCGGAACAGAGAATAAAGACGAGACAACAAAAGAATACAGCTTTATAACGGCAATATACGATGTCGAGGGAGTGACGGGGCGTGTCGGTGTAATCGGTCCGACGCGCATGAATTACAGCAAAGTCATTCCATTGGTGGATTATGTTGCCCAGACAATTGCAAAAATGTTAAGTGCATAGAAAAAAGAACATTGCACATTTGATTGTACGATATTTTTAAAGGAATTATGGCAGAGAACGAATTGGAAAATAATAACAACGGAACCGGAGAAGAATTAAAACCAGAGGTAAGTACTCCGCCTGAATTACCGGAGGCGACTGAGTCAGCTCTCCAGATGGAGGAGTTTCAGAAACAAGTTGACCAGTATAAAGATTTATTGTTGAGGAAAGCAGCGGAGTTCGATAACTATAAACGCCGCATCGAAAGTGAAACAACAAACATTTTCAAGTATGCAACAGAATCATTGGTTGAGGATTTGCTGCCGGTGCTTGATGATTTTGAACGCTCACTGAAGCATAGGAAAGAAAGCAAAGACAACGATGCACTCGTGAAAGGCATTGAGCTGATTTATCAGAAACTCGTAAAGGTGCTGGAAGAGCGCGGTGTCAAGCCATTCGATACAGTGGGAAAAGAATTTAGCGTTGAGTATCATGACGCACTCATGCAAATTCCGCGCAGCGATGTACCGCATCATACGATTCTTGAAGAAGTTGAAAAAGGATATACACTGAACGATAAAGTCATTCGTCATGCAAAGGTGATTGTTTCGTCCACTCCAGATGAAGCACCAAACGGAACCGATCAAACGGCACTTCTGGAAAATAAGTAAAGACTATGGCAAAAAGAGATTTTTATGAAATATTGGAAGTTGAGCGTAATGCAACACCGGAGAAAGTAAAAAAAGCGTATCGGCAGATGGCTATGAAGTACCATCCTGACCGCAATGCCGGGAATAAAGAAGCGGAAGAAAAATTCAAGGAAGCAGCAGAAGCGTACGAAGTGTTAAGCGACCCTGAAAAGAAACAGCGCTACGACCAGTATGGACATGAAGGACTGCGCGGCACGAATTACCGTGACTTCCATGACATCAATGATATTTTTAGCACCTTTAGTGATGTTTTTTCAGGCGGCTTTGGCGGTTCGATCTTCGATGAAATGTTCACAGGTGGTCAACGATCTCGGCGGCGTTCTTCTACACAACACGGGCAGCCGGGTTCAGACTTGCGTGTTCGCCTTTCTTTGAAATTGGAAGAAATCGCCAGCGGTGTTGAAAAGAAGATTAAGGTGAAGCGCCAGAAAAAATGTGATATATGCAGCGGCAGCGGAGCAAAGATATCCAGCGGCAAATCGACCTGCCCGCAGTGCGGCGGCAGCGGTGAACTGCGGCAAGTATCGCGCTCGATGTTCGGTCAGTTTGTCAATATCACGACATGTCCTTCATGCGAAGGTGAAGGGCGCATTGTGAAAGACCCATGTTTAAGCTGTCATGGTGAAGGGCGCGTACAAGGTGAATCGACTATTAAGGTGAACGTGCCCGCCGGTGTGACGGAAGGAAACTATATTCCTCTTCAGGGTCAAGGGAATGCCGGGCGTCGGGGCGGTCCTGCAGGTGATCTCATTGTTGTAATTGAAGAAGAACCGCACCAGCACTTTAAGCGCAATGGTGATGATATCATCTATGAATTATGGATCAGTTACCCGACAGCAGTGCTTGGCGGCGATGTAGAAATACCGACGCTGACAGGAAAAGCGAAGCTCTCCATCGATTCCGGAACACCAGGTGGCCGAATGCTTCGAATGCGCGAGCGTGGTATTCCACATTTGAATAACTACGGCCGTGGTGATGAACTCGTGCGTGTGAATGTATGGGTGCCTGCAAAACTCAATGCTAAAGAAAAAGAATTGCTGCGCGACCTTTCGACGTGCGAGCATGTAAACCCGAGTGAAGAGGATCGCCTCAACACCGACCGGTCTTTTTTCGATAAGGTGAAAGATGTTTTTTCTTGATTGGATATGTTGAAGCGTATTGTGGAATGGTTGGCATTAACAAAAACTGAACGGAATGTGATTCTGTTTTTGGTTACAACGATGATTATTGGTGCGGCTATTCGTTTGTATCAGGCAACATTTCCGGCTTTACCGCAGTTTGATTATCGCGCATCGGATAGCACGTTTGCCGTACTCAGTGCGACATCGGAAGACAGTGTGAGTGTTGTTCCGACAAGCATGAGAACCGGAGAAGAATCCGGAAAGCTCAATATCAATACAGCGACAAAGCAGCAACTGATGGATTTGCCGGGAATCGGTGAAGTGACAGCGGAACACATTCTGAAGTATCGCGAAGAGACAGGAAAATTTACCACAATCGAAGATCTTCGCGCTATTAAAGGAATGAGTAAAAATAAATTGGAACGTCTTAGTCCTATGATTACAACTCAATAGCCACCACCCATAGAGAGATTCCATACATGAAATCAACTTATTATGTCGGCTTTTCGTTCCTCAGAGGAAAAATCCAATTAGCCGAGGTTGAGCATAAAAAGAAGAAGTCAATCGTCACCATATTGGCTGAACGCGATACGACCATAGATTTTACCCGCACAGGTGCAACCATCTCGGCAGATCACCCGCAGTTGAGTATGTTTGTCAGAGAGTTGAAAGAAATGATGAAGCAGCATAAGGTCTCGACGGAATCTATTTCGTTTGCGCTGCCGCCTGATCCACTTTTTATTAATATCATTCCTGTGGAACCCGGTCTGACCGGCAAGGATCTCTCTCACTATCTCCAGTGGGAAGTTGATCAATACTTTCCGCATGCATCACCAAGAGAATTTATTATCGACTCACATGGATTACCGATTGAAGACACCGGAGCCCAGCAAACATTTATGGTTGCGGTGCGGCGCGGAATGGTTGCTTTCTTACAGAAAGCCGTGGCCGGACTGAAAATGAAACTGAACATTATCGATATTGATCAATTCAGCACGGAAAAGACTCTCATCACAAACTACCCTGAAATACTTGAACACGATATTGTACTCATTGGGCTTCGTAAAAACGGTATTGATGCAAGTCTCATTCATAACGGGCAGATGACAGATTATCGATCGCTCCTCTATAATGGTGAACCATATCCGGATAAATACATTTTGGAATACCTGAAATATCTGAAGCAAAAAGATAATAGTACACCGGCAGCATTGCTTCTGCATGGGGTCGATGTTACAAAAAGTTTGGTTATGTCACTCCGGACAACATCCGGGATTAAACAAACATTGGCGCTTAATCCATTTCGCAAACTTGTTGCCGCAAAAAATCTTAATCCATCGTTTATAAAAGAGGGCTACCGATTCTCTGCGGCGATTGGCCTGGCGTTGCGCACGAAATGAGAATTATCGCCGGTGACTTTCGCGGCCGCTTACTAGAGTCGGTACAGGATCTATCGGTTCGTCCGACAACGGATCGCGCGAAACAAACGATCTTTGACATTCTCACAAACCGTATCGTTTTTGCTGATTTGGAAGTTCTTGATTTATTTGCCGGCAGCGGCAGCCTCGGTTTGGAAGCGATCAGTCGCGGTGTCAAGAGTGTCACGTTCATCGACAAATCAAGAAAGTCGCTGGAGGCGCTGGAAAAGAATGTTGCATCGCTCGGATGCGAACCGCAATGTTCAGTGTATCAAGCGGATGTGTTTTGGTATCTGAAGAATATGAAGCGGGCATATGATCTCGTCTTTGTGGATCCGCCGTATAAGTTGGAAAACATCGGTCTGCTGCCGAATGCTATTTATGATTCCGGAGCGGTGCGTCATGGTTCCTACGTCGTGATGGAACACAGCCGCGAATCCATAATAGAATTGGATGAAAAAAAGTATGAGATCCTCAAAAAACCGTTCGGTCAAACGACGGTGTTAATTCTGACAGCCATTGTTCCACCCACACATCCAAGGACGTGAGATGAAAATTGCCATCTACCCCGGAACATTCGATCCTGTAACAAACGGGCATCTGGATATTCTTGAACGGGCGCTCAAGCTCTTCGACAGAGTCATTATTACCGTGGCACGGAACACCACGAAGAATCCGTTCTTCACGGAAGAAGAGCGCATTAAGCTTCTCCGACAAGTGACGAAGCGTTACAAGAATGTAGAGGTCGATTCTTTTCGAGGACTTCTCGTGGATTATGTACGACAAAAGAAAGCCATTGCTGTCGTTCGCGGTCTGCGGGCAATGACAGACTTTGAGTACGAATTGCAAATGGCGCTGATGAACCGGAAGTTAGACGAGAAGATGGAGACCGTCTTTCTCATGCCGACCGAAAAATACACATATCTCAGTTCCAATGTCGTTCGAGAAATTGCGCGGCTCGGCGGTGATGTGAGCAAGTTTGTTCCACCAATTGTTCTTAAAGCACTTCGACAGAAAAATCGATGATACCGAGAAAGCTCTTTTTTCTTTCCTGACAAAAATTGGCGACAATACTCTTTACAGAATCGGTAATCGTACGGTGAATGTACTGCCCTTACCTTCTTTGCTTTTTACTTCGATTGAGCCACTATGTGCTTCTGCGATCCATTTGGCGATGGGGAGACCGAGGCCGCTGCCGGAGGTGTTTTCAACGTTTCCGGAGCTTCGCTCTACGCGATAAAATCGCTCAAATATTTTGCTTTGATCCTTTCGTGGAATACCGATACCGTTATCCTTGATCATTATAACTGCACTTTCGGCATCCTTTTTTAGTGAGAGTGTCACGAGCCCATGCGGTTGTGTGTATTTGATGGCGTTGTCGATAAGATTCAAGAAAAGCTGCTTCAAACGTGCGGCATCGCCTTTGATGTGCAATTCCTCGAAGTGCTCTAACTTTACCTTGATCTTTTTTGCTTCAGCAAGTACTTGTGCCTCTTCAAAGAGTTGGTGGATAAATTCATCCAGCGCGACTGGCTGCATGTTGAATACCAATCGTCCAGTATCCGATTTTACCAGGATCATCAGACTTTCAACGATCGAGGAGAGCCGGACTAATTCATCGTTCATGCTCATGAAAAGTTCGCGAGCTTGTTTGGACATTCGTTGGTTGCGCAGGGCAACTTCAATTTCACCGCGCATAATAGTGAGCGGCGTCCGTAACTCGTGCGACGCATCGGCGGAGAATTGCTGAATTTGCACGAATGATGCCTGCAAGCGGCTGATCATATCGTTGAATTGTTCAGTGAGCCGGCCAAGTTCATCATTGACGTGGTGCGTAGGAAGTCGGCGGCTAAGATTTTGCGCAGTAATTTCTTTTGCGGTCTTCGTCAGTTCATCTACAGGCTTGAGCGATTTGTGCGCTAGAAACCACCCGCCGATAACAGAGATCAATAACGCCAATGGCGTGATGATGAGGAAGTTGTAGAAGACACTGTCCGTTACTTCGTACACCGGTTCCAGCGGGTACGCGACAAAAATCTTGACATAGTCGTTTTGCGTCAATGCGAGACGAATCTTCTGGTCATCCGGGCCCTTCGTACTGACGACGTTGATCCATTGATACGGAATTTCACTGTAGTTGATCGTGTGACCGCGAAGGCTTTGAGATCGGTAGAGCAAGTCACCGTTGCGGTCCAGAATCTGAATGTAGTGGCGCCTCGGACTCAGCAGGGTATGTTGGTAAATCTGATTCCACATCTCGTCTATTTCGGTACGCTTACCGGCACTTGTGTCAATTACTTCCGGTTGTTCTTCCTGCTGTGCGGCGCTGCGCTTGAGTTCCTGCAGTTCTTTGAGTGCGGCGCGTTTTATTTTTACTTTCTTCGCTTTCGGTTCGATGAATTCGTTCACCCATTGCACTTCGTTCTTTAAGGAATAGTCCAGATTATCGAGGAGCGAGGATCGCGATACAATATATGCAATGACACCTGAGCCGAGAAGTGTGATGCCAAGAATTGCGGCATACCACAATGAAAGTTTTGTGCGGATAGAATGAAGTATTGTCATGCGGACTTGAATGATAACTTCTTGTCAGAAAGATAGTACCCTTTACCACGTTCGGTCTGAAGAAGCTTCACCGAGAAGTCGGCATCGATTTTTTTTCGCAAGTGGTTGACATACACATCTACGACATTTGTGCCCGGATCAAAATTATATCCCCAAATATCCCTTGAAAGCTCCCGGCGTGAAATTAATTTACCGCGGTGACGTAAAAAATATTCGATGAGAGCGTACTCGCGTATAGTCAGCTCAATGGGAATACCGGAACGGCTGGCTTTATGTGCAACGGTGTCCAAAATAAAATCGGCATATTTGAGTTTTGTCCTGACCGTACCTCGGCGCATCAATGAGCGAATACGTGCTAACAATACGTTAAAGGCAAATGGTTTTGTCAAGTAATCATCCGCGCCCTGATCAAGCCCGCCCACGATATCCTCCGTTGCACTGCGAGCTGTCAGCATCAAGATCGGAGTTCGAATTTCGTCTTTCCGCAAATCGCGCAGGATTTCAAAACCATTTTTCTTAGGAAGCAAGACATCAAGCAGAATGAGATCGTACACTTCTGTTCGAGCACACTTCTCGCCAGTCTTTCCATCGGCGGCGGTTTCAACTTCATAACCCTCTGCTTCTAAGCCCTTTTTTAGAAAACGGGCAACTTTCTGTTCGTCCTCAATCACGAGGATGTGCATAATTATCTTTCTTACGATGTAGGAGTCACGATATCATACTTTGGGAAGTTACTCGTTTATCGGAAAAGTGTCAAATGCTGAAAACAGAATATAGAAGACAGAAGTAAAAAGAAAGTATTTTGTGGCAATTAATGGAAAATGGTCTTTAGTCTGTAAACTGTTCTCTGAATACTGTGTTCGCATTATATGAAAAACTCTTCATCCGGTTATCTTTGAATCCCACACATTTTTCCATATATTTTTTATCAAGTAGAGGGTCTTTTTCTTAAAGAACACGTCAATATTTATGTTGGTATAAACAAAGAGATAAAACTTATGCAGAGAATAGTACTTATAGTTATGACAGCATTTCTTTTTGAAGGCTGTATCCAGACCATTGCATTGCGTTCGCTGGGCGGTATTCTCGATAATGGGCTATCAGCATTCTACGAAGAATCTGATTTGCAATTGGCGCACGAGGCGCTTGGGAGCAACCTCAAACTCATTGAGGCAATGATCAAGAGCGACCCGGAGAACGAACAGTTCCTTACATTTGCAGCGCAAGGGTACAATGCCTACGCTCTGGCTTTTTGCGAGGATGACAGTGTGGAGCGGGCACGCGTTTTTTATTTACGCGCAAAAGAATATGGAATGCGAGTTCTCATCAAAAATAAGAAATTTAAGGAGGCTTTGGATAGCAATATTACGGCATTCCGAGAAGCAGTGGAGACGTTCGACAAGAATGACGTGCCTGCGATCTTCTGGACGGCGTTTGGCTGGGGGAGTTATATCAATATCACGCGCACCGATGTAGAAGGTCTTGCCGATTTGAGCAAAGTAAACGCCCTCATTCAATTTGTGGCGGACAAGAATCCTTCATTCTATTTCGGTGGTGCCTATCTGTACCTTGGTACCATCGAAGGCAGCACGCCGAAGGCGCTCGGTGGAAATCCCGATAAAGCGAAAGAATATTTTGAGAAGTGCCTTGCACTCAACGGCGGAAAATTTTTAATGACACAATTGTATTATGCCCGAACATACGCTGTGGCGACACAAAACCAGCTATTGTTTGAATCATTACTGAAACAGGTGGAAGAGGCTTCCCCGGATATTTTACCGGAAGCGCGTCTTGCCAATATTATCGCAAAAAAGAAAGCGCGGAAACTGCTGGCGCAATCAAACGAATTATTCTAAAAGGACCATAGAAATGACAAAACGATTTATAAAAATCATTTTTTTTACTCAACTACTTATTTCTTTATTACTCTCAACCGCTTTGAGTCAGCAATATATCATCAAATTCGCTTCCATTGCACCGGATGGCAGCACGTGGATGAATGTGATGAAAGAGTATGATGCTGCGATTCGAAAAGAAAGCGGAGGGCGCGTCGGGTTTAGGATGTATCCGAGCGGAGTGCAGGGAGATGAAAAGACGGTGATCCGAAAAATCGGTGTGGGACAATTGCATGCTGCGGGTTTTACCGGTGTCGGACTTGGCGAAATTGCATCCAAAGAGCGTATTCTCGATACACCATTCCTGATTCGAAGCAGTGAAGAAGCTGATAATCTGTACCAAGTTTTCGATCAAGAATTACAACAAGCGTTTGTAGATGGTGGATATGTGCTGCTTGGTTGGTCGGAGGTCGGATTTGTCTATGTGTTCAGTAATTCTCCAATAATGAAACAGGATGATATCAAGCAGATCAAAATGTGGGTGTGGGATGGTGATCCTGTGGCGGAGACAGCCTTCCGCGCATTAGATCTCAGACCGATTCCCCTTTCCTTTGATAATGTTCGTACATCGCTTCAAACCGGCCTTGTGAATGCGTTCTATACAACTCCGTATGCCGCGATCGCACTGCAATGGTATACGCAAGCAAAATTTATGGTTGATTATCCGCTCACATGCTCATCCGGGGCTGTACTTCTTTCCAAAAAATATTACGACACCATGTCAAAGGATTTACAGGAGATTCTTATCCGCAATGGCCGTATCTATATGAAGAAACTTACCGACGCCGGCCGTCTGGACAATAAAAATTCACTTCTCGAGCTTAAGAAACGCGGCATTACATTTACCGAAGCGAACGACAAAGAAGTACAGGAGTATATGGCTGCCGGACTTCGTGCACGTCGTATGCTTGTTGGAAAAATGTATGATGAAGACTTTATGAATCGTGTTGAAAAAGCTGCCGACGATTTTAGAAAGGGTGAAAAAAAGAAATGAAGATACTCAACGCTGTTGATTCCATCCTCAATAAGATTGAAGGGGCAGTGCTTATTTTTCTCCTCCTCGTTATGCTTTTCATGGCATTTGGACAAGTAGTATTGCGTAATTTTTTTTCCGGAGGTATTGTCTGGGGAGATATTCTTCTTCGTCATCTGGTGTTGTGGATTGGATTTCTTGGAGCAGCGCTGGCTACGAGCGATGAGCGTCATATCAACATTGATATTCTTACACGGTACCTTCCCGAACGGATCAGTAGAGCAGTGGCAGCACTGTCCAATATATTCGCAGCCGTCGTTTGTTTCCTCTTATTTCGAGCATCGCTGACGTTTATCGAATTCGAGATTGCCAACAAGAATACTGTTTTTGCTGAAATTCCTTCCTGGTTTGCCCAGATTATTATTCCAGTCGGATTTGGTCTGCTGACATTCCATTTCATTGTCCGAACGATTCTTGATGCAGATAAAGCACTGCAGAAAGGAACGGCGGCATGAGTATCTGGTTGATTATCGCGATTATTATTTTAGTGGCGCTTTGCGGTGCGCCCCTTTTTACGATATTCGGTGCATTGGCTTTATATTTATTCTATGCGTCCGGCATTGATATGTCGGCGGTCATCATCGAACTCTACCGCCTTACCGATATGCCGCCGCTGGTAGCGATTCCGCTCTTTACTTTTGCCGGCTATATGCTTGCTGAAAGCAAAGCACCAAAACGTTTGGTGAATTTAGCACAAGCGTTATTTGGCTGGATCCCCGGCGGTTTGGCGATTGTAGTCTTAGTCACATGCGCATTCTTTACTGCGTTTACCGGTGCATCCGGCGTAACAATTGTTGCGCTCGGCGGATTGCTCTTTCCTATGTTGATTAAAAAACAGTATCCTGAACAATTTTCACTTGGTCTTGTAACAGCTTCAGGTAGTATCGGCTTGTTGTTTCCCCCAAGCTTGCCGATCATTGTGTATGGTATGGTTGCAGGAGTCAGTATCGATAAATTATTTATTGCGGGTGTCATTCCAGGTATTCTACTAATTGCGATGCTCGGTGCATATAGTGTGCGCAAAGGTATTCAGGCAAAAGTGCCGCGCATTCCGTTCGTCTGGTCGAATGTCGCCAAGACGCTCAAAGAAGCAGCATGGGAAGTCCCATTACCATTCATCATTGTTATTAGTATTTACGGAGGATTTGTTACCGCCACGGAAGCATCTGCGGTGACGGCGTTCTATGTTTTCGTTGTTGAGGTGTTTATCTACCGTGACCTTAAAATATTCAGCGATTTACTCCGTGTGATGAAAGAATCGATGCTGCTGGTGGGTGCGATTCTTTCTATTCTCGGTGTAGCGCTTGGGCTTACAAATTATCTTATAGATCAACAAGTACCGCAGCGCTTATTTGAGTTAGTACAGACTCAAATTTCAAGTCAGGTAACATTCCTTCTCATTCTCAACGGATTTCTGATTATTGTTGGAATGATGCTGGATATTTTCTCTGCTACGTTCGTCGTGGTGCCGCTCATTCTCCCGATTGCGCGCGCATTCAATGTTGATCCGGTTCATCTCGGAATAATCTTTCTCATGAATTTAGAAATCGGCTACCTGACGCCTCCTGTGGGATTGAATCTCTTCATGTCGAGCTTGAGATTCAAGAAGCCTATGCTTCATGTCGTAAAGTCGATTCTTGTTTTTATCGTTCTTGAACTTATTGTATTGATGGTGATAACATACTGGCCTGGCCTGAGTCTCTGGCTGGTGCATCTTACCGGAACGCAATAGACAATGCATGATTGTTCGTTGATTGAAGGGTGAAGCAGAAAGGATGCTTTAACCTTTTTTCACATACTCATTTATTCTAACGCCCGCACTTTTGGTATCAAAAACCATACAAGGCATGCAATAAAGAAAGCCGCTCCTGCACTTAAGAGAGCCGCTTCTGCTTCTCCGGCATGTTCTGCGATGGTGCCTAGTAGAAGTGCACCAAGTGGCATCGATCCCATAAAGATCGTGGTGTACACACCCATAACACGTCCTCTCAGTGAGTCGGGCACAATCGATTGTATGGTAGCATTGGAAAGATTAGCAACAAATATCATAGCTACGCCGAGAAAAACCATGAAGAGCAGCGAGAGCGGCAGCCAATATGTCATTGCAAAGAAGGCAATAAAAATGGGAAAGCAGAGAGAGCCGACTGTAATAAATTTACCACGGACATGAGATCTCCCGAAGGTGGCTATGGTCAATGCTCCAAAAAGAGAACCGACACCGCGAGCAGAAAAGAGAAGGCCGTTTGTCGCTGCGTTACCGTGGAGTACTTTCACCGACCATGCAGGGAGCAATGTTCCTAAGGACATTCCGAATAAACTTGTCGTTGCAACCAATCCGATCAGTGCAAGAATCATCGGTTGATGACGTACATAATCAATCCCTTCCTTTAATGCAGAGAGTGTGGAACTCTGTTGTGAAGTTTCTGTGCGTGGCAGAAAATGCATCGATGCCAGTGCGATGATAACAGCAATGAATGAGATCCCGTTGACTGCAAAACACCATCCGGGTCCGAAAGCAGCATAAATTACGCCGGCAATTGCCGGACCAATGATGAGAGCGGCGTTAAACATTGTTGCATTAAGTGCAACGGCATTTGTTAAGTCTTCACGATCCACCATCTCTGAAACAAATGCTTGACGCGCCGGTGCATCAAAAGCGTTGGCAGATCCCAGTCCGAATGCCAACACAAGAATATGCCACGCCTGGACAGTGCCGGTGAATACAAGTGCTGCAAGAACAAATGCGAGGATCATCATGATGGATTGAGTAATGATGAGGAGCTTGCGTCTTGAGACGCGATCTGCAACAACTCCACCGTACATCATAAAAATCCACGAAGGAACGCCATAAGCAAATCCCACGTACCCAAGATATGCCGAAGAATGCGTCAATTGATAAATGAGAAATCCTTGGGCAGTTGTCTGCATCCACGTGCCGAACAACGATACCATTTGTCCCCAGAACCAGAGGCGGTAATTCCTATGTTTCAGCGCCGCAAAAGTTTTTTGCCAGATCGGTCTTTGGGAAGGCAGAGTGTTGCTCATTGCTTCATTAATCGTTTAAGCAATTGGATTTGTCCGGTGTGATAAACATCGTGGCAGGCAATTCCGGAAATGATGGATGCATTTGTGAATTTACTGCCGGCAGGTTTTCGGTTGAGATCGGATGGTTTGATCATAGCGATCGCTTCACACATAAAGCGATGCATGTCATCAAGCATGCGAATGTCTTCGCGCCAAGCGTTCTCACTCATAACAATTGGACGTTTGATCCAATTACTTCCTTTTAATGGAAATGAGCCTTTCTTCTCTCCAAGCAAACGCCGCCGGACGATGTACTTCCAATATGCCGCATGCACAACAATCTCCCAAATATTGTGCCGAGTTGGTGCGGGACGCCATGCCGCTTGTTGTGCGGTCAAGCCGCGAATAGAACCGCGCAAATTTGTTCCCTGCCACGCGCGCTTCTGGTATGCTTCACCGATGAGTTGACGCAAGAGACAAATTTCTTTGGTTGGTTTCATATCATTCTTAACATACGGAGCAAAAAGCAGTCAATCAAGATTATACGTGTCCTTAAAAGAACGATTTAGTATTCTCATGATTTTCTGTTACATTGTCCTATTGTAACTGGGAAGATATTTCTATGGCAGATTTTGAGATTGCAGTGATAGGCGCAGGCGTGGTAGGACTTGCCATTGCGGCGCGTCTTTCTCAAAAACATCCACGTCTTGTAGTGCTCGAAAAGAATGAAAAGTACGGAATGGAGACGTCGAGCCGCAACAGCGAAGTGATACACGCAGGCATATTCTATGAACCTGGCTCGTTGAAGGCGCGTTTATGTGTTGAAGGAAGGGATGAATTGTACGCACTCTGCAAAGCGCACGATATCGCTTATAAACCGTTGACAAAACTGATCACCGCGGCGACGACGGTGGAATTAGAAAAATTCGACAGTATTCAACAAAATGCAGCAGAGAATGGAGTAGAACTGCAGGTTCTGGATAAAACAGCAGCGCTGAAACTAGAGCCGAACATTCGAACGGAGGGCGCACTATTATCACCGCTCACCGGCATTATCAGCGCTCATGATCTGATGGATTACTTTTTCCATACGACGCAAACAAATGGCGGGACAGTTCAGCCTCGGTGTCAAGTCATCGGCATTCGGCAGATTATTAGTGGATATGAAATTGTTTACGATGAAGCTGGAAGCAGATCAAGCGTTACAAGCGAGATCGTCATCAATGCGGCTGGACTTGGTTCTGATCTCATCGCACAGATGATCGGCATCGATATCGATAAAGAAGATTTGCGGTTGAGTTATGCAAAGGGTTCGTACTTTTCAATCACACAATCCAAAGCAAAGCTCATATCGCGGCTGGTGTATCCAATGCCGGCCAACGAAGAACTTGGCATACATGCGCTCATGGATTTGGGAGGAAGGTTGAAGTTTGGTCCTGATTTAGAATATCTTGAGGACCGCGCGATCAACTATAGCGTGGCAGAGAACAAGCGGCATGCATTTGCAGAATCCATCCGGCGTATTTTACCCGCGATCAACGATGAAGATATTACACCGGATATAAGCGGCATTCGTCCAAAGCTTCAAAGGAAAGGACAACCCCCGCGCGACTTTGTTATCGTTCACGAGAAAGATCGCGGCTTGTCCGGATTTGTCAATCTGATTGGAATCGAATCGCCGGGATTAACATCCTCACCGGCAATTGCGCGATATGTAGAGAACTTATTATTCTCATAAGACTCTACTGATGAGAGCCAATTATTTGATGAATATGTTGAATGCAGATCTTTGACCAGTTTTCAAATTTGTCAATATCTTTTTGGAGTTCGCTCATGTTGAGGAATCCCGTTTCATTAATCGATTTTTCTCTCGGTTTGACTAACGGTTTTTCCAGTGCAAGAACATGAACAATGCCGAAGTGAACGTTTCCGACATCGTTGGAGTCGTCGTTCAGCAAAGCGACAATCCGCTGTGTGTACCGAGATTCAATATTGACCTCTTCATTTATTTCCCGCTTCAAGCCATCTTCATATGTTGTACCGAACAAACCGGGATCAGTTACAGAAATATGTCCGCCCACGCCTAAGGAAAAGTTGCCAAGAAGTCTTTTCTCTGCCAGAAGTTTTCCGCGGCGATAGACAAATACATCACCTCTACAATGAAGAAGAGCATAAGGGATCAACTGCTTGTAGGCAGGATTGGATTCCGCATCTTTTCTCTTGAGGAATGTGTGATTCTTTGGGTTGTGAATAATATCTCTATATTTATTCAACTCAAACGAGAGACCTTGAAACATACCTCGTTGTTCAAGTAACTGAGTTGGAAAGACTAGAACATGTTCCTCCAAATATTTTTCTTCTTGCACGTTGATTCCTTTCCTTCTAATAAAAATCCCCTCATAGTGGAGGGGATTTTTGTAGTTACTTCTTCAAATGACTTAGTATAAGAACATCGGCTTGCCAAGCAGGTGTGCAACTTTTGGCCGATATTTTGGAATATCGTATAACTCATCAACATCGACGCACTTCTTGCCTTCGGTAATCATACTGGCAGATATGGTGGTATACTTACCATCGCGCAATGCAACCATTCGGCCGGATTTTCTCTGTATCAACAAATCAGCGGCAAGATAGCCATAAGTTGTGGCGACCATGCGGTCGAGCGCATCGGGCGCACCACCACGCATGAGGTATCCCAATTGCTGGACCATCACACCGATACCCGAACGTTTTTCAATTTCACCGCCAATAAAATGGCCGATGCCGCCGAGTTTCTGATGTCCATACGCATCGGCTTCACCTGTAAGAGACATTTCACCGCCGAGAGGTTTTGCACCCTCGGAGACGGTCATAATTGCATAGTTGCTGGAGTTAGCCTTGCGATCTTCAACAAGAAACTTGACAAGTTTATCAATATCGAATTCCACCTCAGAAATAATAGCCCGATCGACACCGGCGAGATATGCTGAGATGAGCGAGGTTTCTCCGGAATAGCGTCCGAACAATTCAACAACCGCAATGCGTTCGTGTGAACCGGTTGGTGTACGCATAGAGTTAATAAACTCCACGCTGCGTGTGACTGCCGTAGAAAAACCGATACAGTAATCGGTTCCATACACATCGTTATCCATTGTCTTTGGGATGCAAACCATCGGTACGCCTTCTTTATGTAAGCGTACAGCGTAGCTGAGCGTATCATCGCCGCCAATGGCAATGAGTCCATCCAATTTGAGATGCTCAATAACGCGAAGTGAGTGTGCAGTGCAATCGGCTGGTTCTGTGCCATCTTTGTGCTCGAACTTACCTTTCAAGAACGCCGGCATATCTTTTGGGCGCACCTTAGCGGGATTCGTGCGTGATGTATGCAAGAATGTTCCGCCGGTACGATCGATAGTGCGTACTATTGCTTTTGTCAGCGGAAGGATGAGATCTTGGTGTGTCTGTGGATCTTCCGGATTGTAATTCAGTAATCCGCTCCAGCCGCGTCTCAATCCTAACATTTCGTGTCCTTCTTCAAGAATCCGCATTGATGCTGCTTTCATACATGCATTCAACCCGGGAACGTCGCCCCCGCCTGTTAAAATACCTAAACGCATTGTTTTTCTATCCTTTCAAAATTATAGAGAATTGATTTCTTCGGTCTTAAAGAACACCACTGTATCTAATTAAATCAACAATTGCGTAAAAATCCAGATAGGAACTTAAAAAAAACCGGTGGTGAAAGATCGGTGCTCAGATGATCGTTTTTTGAAGCTTATCTCAGGCTTTTAATGGATATCGTCTCCGTACAGCAGGAATCAGATATTCGGAAAATGCCCGATCCAAGGAATATTCTGGCTTCCAATCCCAATCGCGGCGCGCTGCCGTATCATCCACGTCCGCAGGCCAACTATCAATGATTGCTTGCCGCCGATAATCCGATGTAAACTTGACGCTGGTATTTGGGAATGCTTTTTGAAGTATCTGAAACACTTCCAACGCCGAAGGATTGAACGCACCGACGTTGTATACGGTCTGTGTAAGCTTTTCGTGCGGAGCAGCTTGAAGTCTCAACAGTGCGGTAATTGCGTCTGGCATTGCCATGAACGGAATACGTGCATCTTCACGCACGAAACATTCATAATGTTTGTTTCTTGCAGCCATGTGCAGCATTTCGGGAGCAAAGTCACTGGTTCCGCCAGTCGGCAGAGTTACTGCGCTGATCAGGCCGGGAAATCGTACGCCACGGAAATCAATTTGTCCTTTTGGTGGCTCGGCATCTAGTTGGCGATAATAATTGGCATAATACCTGCCAAGCTGTTCGTTGTATAATTTATTAATGCCATACATAGTTCGCGGTACCAGCCACTGATCTTCTTTTACTTTGCCTGCTTTTCGCTTTGTCTCTAGATCGGGAAGGCCGTACACGGCAATAGAACTTGGATAGATGAACTTGATCTCGTGACCTTGCAAGCGCGATTGTGTGATGGCAATTTCCAGAAGGTTCAGCGTTCCATCAACGTTTACGCGATGAGCGAGTGTTGGCTGGCGTTCTGCCCGCGTGGAAAGCAGTGCTGCAAGGTGGTAGATGGTATCGAAATTATGTTCGGTAGAGAGTGTTTCGAGGAGATGCGTATCGAGAATATCTCCGGTGACAAGACGATGACATCGTGCTTTCACAGATTCGTCGATGGGCGCAAGGTCCATTGCGATAATATGCATGCCGCCGTATTCGGAAAGATGTTCGATCAATCCGTGCCCGATTTCGCCATTTGCTCCTGTAACGAGGATGGTTTTGATTGACATAGAATCTCCGAAGAAATTCAGTGTTTGTGATGCGCCGCAGGTCTTATCTGTTCAGCATTCTCTAACTTGCCGATCAATTTCTGCGGTGCATGGATCAGTGTAGGCAGACACTGTGAACAAATCCATAGCTCGTCTCCGTTGTAGCGCAGGTGTAAAAGCGGAGTCTCGCGTTCCGATTGTTTGCAATTCAAACAGTGCAGTCCTGATTTTGAGGAACTCATAGATTTTCCTTTATAACGATTTCAAGTTTCCTATTCAGGTGCGATCATGGTTTTACCGCCCGGCGCAGGGATCGATCGTGGTGTTTTAATGGATTGAAATTTATCGATAAGTTGGAGGGCTTCGTTGAGAAGCTCTCCGAGTGAATTCAGCGAATCAATTGCATCGTTGGATTTCGAAAGACTCGGATTTTCTAAAAGAATTTGCTGATATAACTTTGCGGCTGCGATCGGATTACCAATTTTATCGGCGACAGAAAGCGCCATTTCCAGAACAGTCAACCGCTTCGCCTCCTCTGCAATACGTTCTTCCAGCGCACGGAAACGCAGCCCGGAGCGAATCCGCGCAAACAACTCTTCCATGTGAAATGGCTTGATGAGATAATCGTCAGCACCAGCATCGAGACCTTGGACGACACTTTCAGTTCCGGTTCGTCCTGTGAGCATAATGATATAGCGATTGCGATGTGCAGGATCCTCTTTCATGAGTTTAGCGAACTCGATTCCACTCATGCCGGGCATTTCCCAATCAATGAGAACAATACCCGGTTGACATCGTTCCATTTCTTTCCAGCCGGTAATGGGATTCTGCGAGGATATGACAACATATCCCTGTAACTCCAGACCCATTTGCAGAGTGGTAATGAAGTCGGCATCGTCATCGATAAGAAGTATAGTATTGGGCATTACAATGAATCCCTCTCATTTCAGATCGCATGAAATGAAGAAAGAACAAAAGGAACTGGAACAAGCTAATAATTTGCCGTTTGAATCGCAATGTCAGACTTTCAAATCTATTATTTCTCCTTTTTCAGCGGAATGACTCCGCCTGCCAATTCACCAATGACATTCACTAATTCTGTGTTTGCCGGCACGACAATTTTAGCGTTGTTCTGCAATGAGGTCTGAACGGTCTCAAGTCTTTTTAGTAATTGTGCATTGCCGACAAAATATTTTTCTGCGGCTTCATTGACCAAACGTATGGCTTCGGCTTCTCCTTCAGCCGCAAGAATTCTTGCCTGACGAATTCCTTCCGCTTCTTTGATTGCGGCACGTTTCTTACCGTCTGCGGCAGTTTCAGCAGCAGTCGCAAAATCGACGGCGGCGAGTTTCTCATTCTCCGCTTTGACAATTTTGTTCATCGTTTCCTGAACGTCCTTTGGCGGATCGATTTGCTTTAATTCTGTTCGGACAATATCAATACCCCAATTCGTTGTCTCCTTGATCAGGATGATGTGAAGTTCATCGTTGATTCTACCGCGTTCGCTATTGGCGGATTTCAGTGTCATCGTGCCGATAATATTTCGAAGCGTGGTACGAGCAAGATTGACAATCTGGTAATTAACATTATTGACATTATACTGCGAGTTCTTGACACTTTCTTCATCGAGTTTCACCTTGAAATACACCTGCGCATCGACTACGGCATTCAGGTTATCATTGGTAATGATCTCCTGCGGCTCTGCATCTACCATTTGTTCGGTAATATTGATTCGATATATTTTATCGATCCCCGGCATAATCCAATGAAAGCCGGGCTGTGCGAAGCGGTTGTACTTTCCTAATCGTTCTATTAATGCTCTATGCGTTGGGCGAATGATTCTGATTCCCAAAAGGAAAACAAAAAAAATAAGAACGCCGCCAATAATCCAAATTGTATTAAGGGTGATTCCTGTTTCTTCCATAATAGTCTCCGTAAATATGAAAATGTATGGTGTGTTAAGGATAGTTTGTACGATATATCCGACGCACTTTGGTCATGCGTCGGATATTGTCGCATATTGAAAAACTACTTCACGTACTCTTCTGTAAAATACTTTGCAGAAAGAGGCTCATCGGTAGCATGTTTTATCAATTCGTCCCATCGTAAACTGGCTCCGGGAGCAAAAACTTTCGTCGCTAAATATTCTCCGACTTCCGGTTTGTTCGCGAAGCATACATCTTTGTCCTGTGTCTGCTTCAGTACATTCACAGCAATATAATGCTGCAATTGCGATGCCGTCAGTTCGCCAAGTTGGTAGTTATGATAATATGCCGGGTATTGTACCAAGTGGATTTTTGCCGCCCAATCCGGTGCATTGCGTCCTTCGGGCGGTGTGATCATCTGATACTCTTTCACCAAATTCCACCAAAGTTTGTTTAGGTCTTGATCCGGATTTTCATACATAGCCTTCTCAAACCTCATCATCACCTGTGTCCATCTGCAGAAGATAAGCGCATGCATCCGCAAGTTCTCCTGTCCCACAGCGCGGATCATTTCTTTGTCTTTATTGCTGATGCCCATCATCGTTTGCAGCCAGTCGGCATTACTTGGCTGCCGTTCCATCAGCATCGCAATGGCTTCTGTGACGAATGTATGTGTTTCGATGCGAAGGAGGAACGGGAGGTCGCGTGAAACGTTCTTGCTGTACGCGGCGTGTCCTAATTCGTGCAGCATGGTACTCATCCAGTCCTGATTATCAATGACACTCAGCATAACTCGGATATCACCCGATCGATCGATATCGTTCTCGAACGCATGCTGGTATTTCCCTTTGCGCCCGTAGATGTCGCTATTCTTCAAAATGTCGTCTACAGGTAAACCGATGTTTGCGTAAAATGTTCGGCCAAGTTCATCGATTTTCTTGCCTTTGAAGTATTTATCGAGATCCACTGAGCCCATCTGAGGCGCTTCCTGGAAAAAGCGGTCTTGATAATGCCATGGCATCATGTGGTCCGGCTTGATGCCGTACTTCTTTGCCAGAGTTACATCGATCTCAGCTTTGAGTTTTTTGAACGGCTCATCGGTGAGAGTTTTCAGTTCGTCGAAGATTGCGACGATTTCGCTCACGGTCTGCTCATTGGTGGCTAAGGACATTTCGTAGAAATTTGTGAAGCCGAGTTGTCGCGCGGCTTCGTTGCGAAGTTTCACTAACTCCACCACCATTGGTGCAACTACTTTTCCGACTTCTTTGCTTGCTTCCCAGGCCTTTTGCCGTTTAGCGGAATTCTTTTCATTCTTCAAAATAGTGTTGATGGTGTTGTCATCTACCGTATCTTTGCCATTGAGAACAGGACGGAACGTGTTAAACTTGTTGGCTATCTCTGCACTCTTTTCCACAATCTTCCGCATAAGCGTTGTATCGATCTGGTTGGTGAGATAACTATTAAAGAGGATGATGAGCTGGCGCTGGAGGAGAGAGTCCTTGATACTTTGAGCATCTTTCCATCTCTTCAGCCAGTTGAATTCCTGTTTGTTGGAATATATTTTTCGGATCTCCAGTTCGAGAGATGCTTTTTCATCGTAATACTTTTTATCGCCTGTGGCGTTGGCGTTCCAATCGGCAAGGTTCATCGCCTTGAACTTCGGCTCATAGATCTTGATGTGGTTGTCGATGAAGGCCCGAAAGTCCTTTTCATCGTTTCGCAAGGAACAGGATATCGTTACTAATGCAAAGAGAAGTGGAAGAAAAAGGATGAGGGGTTTCATAATGACTCCTTTTTTAAAGTAAGAATGGAAGAACTTATGGATAATCTATGGAGAGGATTACTGAAACGCAAGAGCATTTTCTAGTAGCTCCGGACTTTATCTAGAAACTAGAATTGAGTAATCCTCAAAGCTTGATATTGATTTAAAATCCGTAGACATGACAAATGCTCGATAGCTACGCTCCAGCATCGCCTTAGAATTTATCGCACAGGTCTTGGAATACTGGGTAGTGAAACGTTTCCATCCGCATCAACTGCTTGAATGCCGAATAAATAATCGTCTTTCGAACGTTGAAGTGTCATTGCTGTGTCTCGCGTTAAGACAGCTTCCTGCCATATCGGACTTGAAGTTTCGCGAGTTCGCACAAAATATCCGGCCAAATCTTTTTCGGTGTTCGTATTCCATCGAAGAATAGAATCGTAAGAAAGGGCTGAGACATCCACCTGTGCATGGGAGGGAGGTGCAGGAGATGAAGCTATCGTAGCAAGTGCCGCCGCATTGATGCGTGCGTTATTCGTCAGATATCCAATATTTACATACTCGGGCATATCGCCATATTTCTTTCCGTTCTCAATACGAACATCCTGATGCTGTCGATCGTAATTCTCTTTTGCCTCTGTCAGCCGGATTGCTGCAAAACCGCAGTCATGAAATGGTGAATGATCTCCGCCTCGCAAGAATCGGTCACGGCGATAGATGAACTTCACGCCAAAGGATGGCATATATTGTTCACCGATTTCTTTCACGTATCGTGCAAGCGTACGCGAAGCTCCGTCGTTTTCAAGTCCAAGCGAGTTGCGTGTTTGCCATTCACTGCCAGTATCAGCCGCACTAAATGCTTCCGAAAAAACGCGCACGTATGTACTTTCGACTGTTCCGTTGCCGCTTTGGATATTGCTTATCATATCGTTATTGAGTACCGCTTCGATATTCCACTTGTTGTCTTGTGCTCGTCTGGCAAGGGCTTGAGCTCCGTACAATCCCTGTTCTTCTCCAGCGAATGCAATGAAAACGACATTTATCCGAAATGTATATGCACTGAAAATTCTTGCAAGTTCCAGCACCACCGCTGTGCCGCTGCCGTCATCATTAGCGCCGGGAGACTTGCTTACCGCATCATTGGCACTGCTTGCCCGAGAGTCATAATGACCGGAGATGATGACATACCGATTGGTGGGTGTCTGCGGCTTAAGCGTTGCGATGACATTGACGATCCTCGTTGGAGTTGGAATACGATTGGATTGCGGTACAAGAGTATCTTGAAACTCTACGATCATTCGCCCTCCTGCATTCGCGGCAGCGCGTTGGAATTCAGAAAAAATCCATCGACGTGCTGCACCAATACCATTCACGGCACTGATTGTATCTGATAATGAATGCCGTGTGCCGAAGCCGACAAGTTTTTCAATTGTTGTTTTCAATCGTTCAGACGAAACCTGCCCAACGATTCGCTCGACCGTTGGACTCTTCTTCAACGATGGCTGAGCGAAGGCAATTGATGAGATGGTGAATAACACCATGCATAGAAACATAAGCGATGTGCGCATCGAAGGGTTCTCCTTGACTTTGTATGGTTTTCCAAAAACACCAATAACATCACACTTCATAATCCACAACGCGACGCTCGGTGCGAACAAGCGGGAGGAAGTTCTTTACCTTCATATGCTCAGGATGGATTTGGTATGCGTCTAATGCCTCACGCGATGTAAACTCGCTATAGAGGGAAATATCACAAGCCGAGTCGCTAGCCTCAAAATTCAGTCCGACTTCCAATTTCAACATACCCGGTATCTTACCGCGCATATCTTCTAACATCGCCTTGACCTTCAACGCGTTTTGCTGTTTCGTGGCCCCTTCAGCAAAGTCTTTTAGTTTCCAGAGAACAATATGTTTGATCATGATTTATTTCCTTTATTGTTAAAATGTATTTCTATTATATAGATTATCAATCCGCACTACAATTTCGCACTTTCTTGTTTAACCAACTTCCACACACGAGCAACGTGTTTCTCCGCTGTGGCGATGTTTCCTATCGCTAAACGAATTGTATATCGATTGTTCAATTTCGTATGGGAAAGAAACGCTTCGCCGGTTATGTTGATCCGATCGATAATCTGTGCATTCATGTGTTCGAGCTTACCCTCATCTAAAATTCCCTTCGGATGATATCGGAAACACACAACACTCAAGGGAACAGGAGCAAGCCGTTCAAAGTTGTTATCGGCATCGACCCACAAAGCAAACTCACGTGCTAATCGGCAATGCTCCCGCAAGATGCCGATCATTCCTTCGACGCCGAATGAGCGGATAATGAACCAGAGTTTCAATGCACGGAATCGTCTTCCAAGCTGCACACCCCAATCCATATAATTATTCACTTTATCATCGGTGGTTTTGAGATATTCCGGTACGAGACTGAATGCTTGCTTCAGCGTATCAACGTGACGCGTGAAGAGCACACTGCAATCCATCGGTGTGAACAGCCACTTATGCGGATTCGTGACGATTGAATCGGCTCGGTCGCAGCCATCAAGCACTGAGCGCATTTCCGGAACGATAGCTGCCATACCGCCGTATGCTCCATCGACGTGCAGCCATAATTTTTCTCTCTGGCAGATTTCGGCAATTGCCGGTACCGGATCAATGCTCGTGGTAGAGGTCGTTCCGACCGTAGCTACAACGGCAAAGGGAAGCCATCCATTCTTCTTGTCTTCTGCGATTGTAGCAGCGAGTTGATCGGGTCTCATTCGGAACTGCGCATCGGAAGGAATTTTCCGTACTCCTTCCTGACCCACGCCAAGAATAATAGCCGCTTTCTCAATTGATGAGTGCGTATGATCGGAACAATAGAGACGTAAACGCGGCAAGTCGGTTCGCCCCGATAGTCCTTCCTCGCGTACCCGCTTGTGCATTGCTTCGCGCGCCGCTGTTAATGCAACGAGGGTGGACACAGAGGCAGTATCGATGATGACACCATGAAATCCCGATGATAGTCCGAGCATTTGCCTCAGCCAGTCGGTCACTACTTCTTCCAATTCTGTAGCAGAGGGAGAAGTTCGCCATAACATCCCATTCACATTCAGCGCTGTGGCTAACATCTCTCCAAGAATTCCGGCCGCTGAAGCACTATTGGCAAAGTATGCGAAGAACCCGGGATGATTCCAATGTGTAATGCCGGGAAGAATGATGCGATGGAAATCGGCTAGTATCAGTTCCATTTTTTCAGAAGTTGCTGGCGGCGTTGCCGGCAGTTGATTTTTAATTTCACCGGGTTTGACACGCGAGAACACAGGATACTTCTCGGCATTCTTGAGATAGTCCGCAATCCAATCGACCACCTCTTTGCCGTGCTTCCGAAATTCTTCAGGGTCCATTCCAATAAAAGGCTGATTACTCATTATTGAGTCTCGTTGTGTTATTCTGGATTTATTTTATCTCTACCGGTGGCCCATCCGGATTTCCGGTATCAAGCACAATTTTCCATGAGCCATCAGGTTGTTTCTTCCAGATAGAAGTATAACTGCCGGTGGATTTCATCAACTTGTTCTCTTTATTTTTTCGAAGTCTCTCCCATCTGCCAACGGTATATCCAAGAACACCAGGAATCATCATTTCGGCTTTTATCGGATGCCAGCGGAGGGAAAAACTCGAATCATTAAAAGCCGGTTCCATAGCTTTACGAATTTCGTCTGCACCTGTAATTGGTTTGCTTGTGTCACCAAGCATTGAACCGTTAGGCGCAAAGTAAGCGACCCAGCCATCAACACCCTTCTCGGCTGTGGCTTTATCGAAATCGCGGTCGAGTTGCATGAGAAGCGATGCCTCATCCGGAGTGTTCTGCGCAAATGTTACTGCACTCAACAAGAGAACAGCGGATGTAAAGCGTAAGAGAGAACTGAGCATGATGAATTCCTTATGATTATCAGTGACGAATCTTAGTTCCGTATGAAGAAATTTCTCTAAAAACTATACGAAGTGCAAGTCCTTGAAATTGTTTAAATAATAAAGTATTTAGTATATGTCAAACATTTCATCCATAAAGCTCAAGGAGATCGTATGAAAGAAAAAGAATCTTTGGATTACTTTAAAAATGGTTTTAATTGTGCACAGGCAGTCTTTACACCATTCGCAAAGGAAAACGGTATTTCGGAATCGCATGCCTTGAAAATTGCAAGCGGTTTTGGAGGAGGAATGGGGCGATTGCAAGCGACGTGCGGAGCCGTAACAGGCGCTTATATGGCTATCGGTGTAAAGCATGGCAAATCTCTCGGTGACACGGGAGATGAAAAAAAAGAGAAGACATACAGTCTGGTAAAGACTTTTGATGCAGAGTTTAGAAAAATATTCTCAACAACGTTATGCAGAGAACTGCTTCAGTGCGATTTGAACACGGAGGAAGGGAAGAAGTATGCCGCAGATAATAACCTGACACAAAAGGTTTGCGAACGCTGTGTGCAGGAAGCGGTGAAGATTGTGGAGAAGATTTTGTAAAGCACATGAAAACATCTAGATTCCAAGTAATTGCTTCCCAGACACATCTTGCCTACATTTGTAGCAGGTGTTCACTTCAATTACCAACTTGATGGATGTTTCTATGGATGGAAAATCATTTGATGTAAAGCAGGATCAGCTCAGAAGACTTCAAGAAGCCTTCCCTGAGTCTATCACTGAGGGAAAAGTAGATTGGGAAAAACTGCGCCTATCACTTGGAGAAGAACTGATTCTCCAAAATGAGCGATACGTGCTCAATTGGGCAGGTAAGTCCGATGCGTTCCGTGCTATACAAACCCCAACGACTGCCACTCTCAAGCCGCAAAAGGATCAATCAATTAATTTTGATACGACTGAGAACATCTTCATTGAGGGAGAAAACCTTGAAGTGTTAAAGGTACTGCAAAAGTCTTACTACGGTAAGATCAAAATGATCTATATCGACCCGCCGTACAATACCGGCAATGACAGCTTTATCTATCCCGATAAGTTTTCTGAGAGCAAGGATGAGTATCTCAAACGTATAGGCGATAAAGATGAAGCCGGATATTTAACGAAGGAAGGTTTCTTCCGGAAGAACAGTAAAGAGAACGGACAATATCACAGCAACTGGCTTTCGATGATGTACCCACGTTTGTTTCTTGCGCGAAATCTTCTACGCGACGATGGCGTAATATTTGTTTCGATTGACGACAATGAAGTTCACAATCTCCGCTTGATGATGAATGAGATTTTTGGAGAAGAAAATTTTGTTGCACAATTAGTATGGAAAAGTAGGCAATTTCCTGATTCACGTTCCATTACAAGAGTGTCCACGGATCACGAATATATTTTTGCTTACACTAAACAATCGTCGTTAGGATTTAAAGGAATTCCAAGAGATGAGGCAAAGTTCAGTAATCCCGACAGTGATAAAAGAGGTTCTTGGATGTCGAGAAGCATACTAGGCTTAGCTTCTAAGAAAGATCGACCCAATTTACACTATGAAATCATCGATCCTATTACATCAAATAGATTTTCACCTCCAGGTGATACAGGGTGGAGGTATTCTCGTGAAAGGATGGAAACCCTTATCAAAGAAGGGAAAATAATTTTTCCACAGAAACCGGATGGACGACCAAGAGAAAAGAAATTTAGGTCTGATCTTTTAAACGAAAACGTTTCGTTTCCAACTATCATTGATGATATATTTACGGCACATGGAACTGCTGAAATTAGGGAGTTGTTTTCAGGAGAGTATTTTGATTTTCCAAAACCCACAAAGCTAATTAAAACACTTTTAACACAGGCGATGGAAGATGATGATATTGTTCTTGACTTCTTTGCAGGTAGCGGGACAACAGCACAGGCAGCGTTGGAACTGAACAAAGAGAAAGAAAAAGGAGGTAATTGTAAATTTATACTTGCACAGTTACCGGAAAAAACGGACGAAGACACCGAAGCATATAAAGCAGGCTATAAAACCATTGCGGATATTTGCAAAGAGAGAATTCGTCGCGTCAGTAAGAAATTGAATAAAGACATTGAAAAGAAATCTGGACTTTTTGAAAAAGAAAAACTTGATCTCGGTTTTAAAGTCTACACACTTGAACCCTCCAACTTCAAAATCTGGCGCACGGATGTAATAGACAACGAAGAGGATTTGAAGCATCAAATGAATGCATTTGTCGATCCAACCCATAAAAGCTCAGAAGCTGAAGACATGGCTTGGGAAATCATGCTCAAGTCCGGTTACGAACTTACAACGAACTTAGAAAAAATAGATGTTGCCGATGTGCCGCTCTTCTCTATTGCAGAAAGCGATCTAATTTTAGCATTGGAACTTATCTCGCAAGAGGCAATCAACAATATCATCGCGCGGAAACCAAAACGAGTAATTGCACTGGATCGTCTCTTTGCGGGTAACGATCAGTTAAAAACCAATACTGCCTTACAGATGAAAGACGCGGGAATAGAGTTTAGGACGATATAAAAAGGGGGGGCAATATGGCTAACAAAGAAGATAAAGTAGTTTTTGTATTAGGAGCGGGATTCTCTTTCCCTGCTTTAGGGTTTGGTCAATCAGGAATACTATCTCAGTTAAAAACTAATAATTATCCTGGATGGAATGATATATCGGTCTTTATTGATGAGATCTATGGAAAGAATTCAAATGTTCCACTAGAAGACATCTATACAGCGATGGATAGATCTATTATGCTGCGACAATATATCAAACAATATTCACCCGAAAATGTTCTAGAACTGAGAAGCACCCTAAATGATTTGATTACAAAGTTAGTAGATGAAGCACCTGGTGATAAGCAATATATCCTGCAATTTGCCAGAAAAGTTTGCGAATTCAGATGGAGTCAATATAAAAAATTAAGAGAAGCCGAAAGTACAAATTCTAATTACGAAGATGATAGGATATCGATTTTGTCGTTAAACTGGGATGTGATGCTTGATCACGCATTCGGGGATGATATGGATAGAAATTCTAATTATATAGACGTTCGAAAAGGCTTTTCAAAAAAAGAAAGAATGATGTTCATGGATTTTTGTATGTTCGATTTCAATATAAGTGAAGATCAAAATACTATTGCCTCTTTACGACTAAAACCTGCTGGATTTGTGAATCTCAAATATTTGAAATTACATGGAGCCATGAATTGGTTTTATTGTCCTAATTGCTCAGGTATCTATGTAAATATGGAAGGATATTCTTACAAATATTTATCCGAACGGAAAGATTGCAGAGTGTGCAATAAGAATTTCCCAAATTCACAATATAAGTTGATTCGTTTTTTTGTGACCCTTACATTCCTTAAAGACTTTAACAACGCACACTTTAAATCTATATGGTGGAATGCTGGTTATGAGCTTGCAGAAGCGACAAAAGTAATATTTATAGGTTATTCTCTGCCATTAGCGGATTATGAATTCAAATACTTGCTGGCAAAAAATCTTCCAAAGGATGTGATTATCCAAGTCGTTCTTTCACGCGAAGCCTCTGATTTTCAACAAAGCCGTAAAAATTATTCTGACTATTTCGGAGACCGAATAAAGGCCGAGAACATCTATTGTCATGGTGTAAATAAATATGTAGAAGAGTTAGAGTTTGAAAATATCTTTGACAATTCAATGCAGACAAGGAACCGGGGTAAATGAAAGACGCAGGCATAGAGTTTAGGATGATATGAACACTGCCTTTAAATCAAGGGACACTATATTCATTGGTCATGCAAACCCCGAAGACGATGAGTTTACCCTTTGGATATATGCTAAACTCAAGAACGAAGGTTACAATGTTGAATGTGACCTGACTTGCTTAACTGGTGGCGAAGATGATTATTGGAAAGTTCTCCAAGAAATCCTCGACAATCGTGCACTCAAATACCTGCTGGTTCTTTCCAAAGATACTTTCACCAAACAAGGTGTCATCGATGAATGGGAGCAAGCAAAAGCGGTCGCTATACGAACGGGAATAGCAGACTTCATAATGATCCTGAAGATCGATGAGGTTCCTTTTAATGTTCGAATCGGTGTAAACGTAAAAAACCATTTCAGATTTGATTCGTCATGGGCCAAAGCCTTAAAAAACCTGTTAATCAAACTTGATCGGGATAAAGCTCCTCGGCAAAAGGGGAACCCACTATCAATCGATGATTGGCTAAAGAATAGGTACTCAACTTTGTCAGGAGTATACAAGAATTCCGAGAGGTATTACTCGAATTGGCTTCCCATCGGTGATATGCCCAAACAATTTTATGCTTATGAGTACTCGAACGACACTCAAGCAGCAGCAATACTTGAAGAGATTGATGATTATCCTATCGTAAGACATGACAAATACCTGATAACGTTCCTTGATGACCTACCTATCTTTAGTACATCAAATCAATTTGACATACGCTATGTAGACAGGATTGCCGTAACGAAAGATTCAATTTTCGAAAGAGACGACTCCAAAGATTTCCCTATCTACGATGACAGGAGAAGATTTTATGTACGGTTGCTTAACAACGCCCTAGAAAAGCATTTAACTGGACGGGGGCTCCGGATTCATGAGATGTCTCAAAAGAAGAAATGCTTCCATTACGGATTAGATCAACTTGAAAATAATAAAGTAAGCTTTAATTACGAAGGGAAATCTACTTGGAAGTTACTTGTTGGGGACTACTTTGAATCAAAATGGCATTATGGTATTAGTTTTCATACGCTGCTTTACCCACACCTATGCTATAGCCTGAAAGCTCACATTTTGTTTTCAGATGACGGAAAAACAATCTGGAGTAATAAGCAGAAACTGCACAGAGCAAGAAGATCGAAGGGAAAGAACTTCTTCAACGAGGATTGGAGAATGCTTATGCTCGCATTCTTGCATAGTCTTGCAAAGGAAGGCGAAGACATAGACGTATCCTTGACAGAACAAGCTACTTTGCGGCTACCGACCTCCACCTTGCTATTTGAATCAGGATTGGGGTACGACGAACCCAAAGAACATGGTAGATTAGTTCCTCTTGACTACTTTGAAGACGGTGAAGAGGAAACAGATGAAGACAATATTGATGAAGAAGATGTGGACGAAGAAGAAGATGACAAAACCATTTAAACTGCGTCATCTCAAAGAACCTACACTCAAGTTTGCTCATAATCAGAGTGTAGAAGATCCAAGAGATGGACTTTCACTTTTCGGGCCATTTGACAAAGGTCTAGTGGATAATTTTTCTGTCGGCATCGTTGGAACTCCACAAGGTATTACGCGCTGTAGGAATTGGCTCTACAAAATTAAAAAACCCATATACCATCCGACAAAGGATATAGCAAAACCCTTCTTCCCTGGCTTTGAGGAAGTGTTTGGAGTGTCAATCAACTTGAATGCAATCCCAGAACTGCCAGTAAATGAAAAGCTCCTGGGACTCTTCTATCGTTACGACGACCCTCATGTTAGAGTTGGTGAAATAGTAGATCTCTATGTTAACGAGCTTCTAAAATACATCAATGAAGGCGAACGCATACCAAGACTCTGGTTTGTTGTCATTCCTGACATTGTATACACACTCTGCAGACCCAAGAGCAAGAGTTTGACTGAAAACACGATTCGCGTTGGTATTTCGGATCCCTACATGCGACTGGTTGAGGGTTGGTTCGAAGATGATGATTACAAAAAATGGAGGGAAGCCTATAAGTATGAGAATCATTTCCATAATCAACTAAAGATAAAGCTTCTCAAGCATCGTCTTCTAACCCAAATCATTAAAGAGAGAACAATCGCTTATCACGAATATCCAGGTCTCTCAGACAAACAAAAGTTGTCCAGAAGAAACTTTGAAACTGCAATAGCATGGAATCTATGTACAACTATGTATTACAAAATCGGTGGACTTCCATGGAAGTTGGGTGATATCAGAAAAGACGTTTGCTATATCGGGTTATCTTTCAAACAAGATCGACAAAATGTTGATGACGAAAGATACGCTTGCTGTGCCGCTCAAATGTTCTTGGACTCGGGAGATGGGACGGTCTTCAGGGGGAGGGTTGGTCCATATTACAATCCAGCCACGAAGGAATATCACCTGACAAGAGAAAAGGCTGCGGAGCTTCTTTCATTAGCATTGGATTCTTTCAAGAGAGAGAATAATGACAATTTACCGAGACAGATATTTATACACGGAAAGACCTACTTTTCAGACGATGAGTGGGCAGGTTTTACTGACGCCGCTGATGACAAAGTCAGCATCATTGGAATTCGAATTCGTCATGAAAAGATATTTAAACTCTTTAGGTCAAAAAAATATCCTATTTTGAGAGGTTCATACTATATCAAGGGCAAAAGAACTGCTTATTTATGGACAAAGGGATTCATTCCCCGTCTTCAATCTATTTTGGGGTTGGAAACTCCGAATCCCTTGAGTATTCAATTGATTCGTGGTGAGGAGAATATTGTAACAGTTTGCAAAGATATACTCGCGTTGACAAAACTAAATTATAATTCCTGCATTTTTTGTGATGGGACACCGGTGACACTGAAATTTGCTGGCGCAATTGGTGAAATATTAACAGCGGGTCCAAATGAAAGTCTGGAAATTCTTCCATTCATGTACTACATCTGAATAATATGAAGCTCCAATTTGAATCTAACCAAGAATTCCAACTTCAAGCCATCCAATCGATAGTCGATGTGTTTGAAGGACAGCCGTTGAATACCGGCGACTATGAGTTTTCGCTCGAGGCAACGAATACGAGCCTTCAATTCAGCGAATATGGTGTCGGTAATGCAATTCGTCTCACCTCTCTAGAAATATTGGAGAACATAAGAAAGATTCAGAAAAGGAATGGCATTCCAGAATCCAAAGAATTAGACGGAATGAATTTTTCTGTGGAGATGGAAACAGGAACTGGAAAAACGTATGTGTATCTCCGAACAATTTATGAACTCAACAAAACCTACGGTTTCAAGAAATTCATCATCGTCGTTCCGAGTATAGCAATCCGGGAAGGCGTACTTAAAAATCTGCAGATCACTCACGAGCATTTTCAGAATCTTTACAATAAAATTCCACTTACATACAATGTCTACGATTCCAAGAACGTCTCGTTACTGAGAGGATTTGCGTCCGGCAACACTATACAGGTTTTGGTCATCAACATTGATTCATTTGCGAAGGATGAAAATATCATCAACAAAGCGAATGATAAGCTCACCGGAAAACGGCCTATCGAGTTCATTCAATATACAAATCCCTTCGTGATTGTCGATGAACCGCAGAATATGGAGACGGAGATCAGGAAGAAGGCGATCCAGAATCTAAATCCTTCTTGCACACTCCGCTATTCTGCTACACATACGAATATCTACAATCTTGTTTATAAGCTTAGCCCTGTTAAGGCATATGATTTAGGATTAGTAAAGCAGATCGAAGTTGATTCGGTGATGAGTGAAAACAGTTTCAATCAAGCGTATGTTAAAGTCGAGAGCATCAAGGCACATAAGACTAAGCTTACTGCAAAGTTGACCATCGATTTTATCGGTGCAGACAACATAGTAAGAAAAAGCGTGTCTGTAAAGAATGGTGATAGTCTCTATGAACTTTCGAATCACCGCGAGAACTATCAGGACGGCTACATCATTAACGAGATCAATGCGGAAGATGGTTACGTCGAATTGTCTAATGGAACCCGCCTCGATGTTGGTGGAGTTCAAGGGGGATTCCGAGACGATATTATGAAAGTGCAATTACGAAAGACAGTTGAAGAGCATTTCCGCAAAGAAGCAAAATTGAAACCGCTTGGGATAAAAGTTCTATCTTTGTTTTTCATTGATAAGGTCAAGAATTATCGTTCATATGAAGGCGGTTCAGCGATCAAGGGTAAATTTGCTGAATGGTTTGAAGAAATCTACAACGAATTCGCTAGTAAAAAAGAATACAAAAACATCATTCCCTTTGAGGTCGCGAAAGTCCATGATGGATATTTTGCTGAGGATAAAAAAGGAATACTTAAAGATTCCCGTGAAGGACGAACATCGGAAGACGACGTTTCAGCTTATGAAAAGATCATGAAGAACAAGGAGCAGCTGCTCGATAACAACGAACCTCTTCGCTTTGTTTTCAGCCACTCCGCATTGCGTGAAGGATGGGACAACCCGAATGTTTTCCAATTGTGCACATTGAACGAAACGAAATCGGAATTGAAAAAGCGGCAAGAGATTGGCCGCGGATTACGGCTTGCTGTAAATAATGAAGGAAACCGGGTCTTTGAGAAAGCCGTTAACCGTTTGACCGTTGTGGCGAATGAGAGCTATGAAGATTTTGCGCGGCAGTTGCAGAAGGAAATTGAAGACGATACCGGTGAAAAGTTTGAAGGAAGAATAAAGAAGAAAGAAAACAAAGTTCAGGTTCGATTGAAAAAAGGATATGACACAGACCAGCCCTTCCTTGAGCTATGGGATCGCATCCGACAGAAAACAACGTACCGAGTTCAATATGATACCTCGGAATTGGTGAAGGAATCGGCGAAGCGTGTCAAAGAAATGGAAGCAATTGCAGCTCCTCGGATTATTTCGCAAAAGACTCAGGTATTAATGGAGCAGGTTGGCATCACGGGTGCGACACTTGCTACGAAAACATACGCAGTTGAATCAGCAAAGATCGATGTTCCGGACTTGATCGGTTATGTCCAGAATAAAACAGAGCTCACGCGAACGACGATTGTCAGGATTTTAGAAGAATCGGAAAGGCTATCCGATTGCCTGAAGAATCCACAAATGTTTTTAGATGGAGTTGTCCGAGAGATTAAGACAGTTCTCGCACAAATGATGGTTGAAGGAATTAAGTACCAGAAGATTGCCGGTGAAATGTATGAGATGCGATTATTTGAAGATGGGGAGATTGAAGCATACATCGACAATCTATATACGGTTAGAAAACAGGAAAAGACGCTCTATAACTATGTTGAAATAGATTCCCTTTCTGAACCGGAGAAGAAATTCGCAAAGGACTGTGAAGATAATGAGGATGTGGAGTTTTTCATTAAACTGCCCAGAAAGTTTGTCATAAAGACTCCGATAGGTGAATATCGACCCGACTGGGGAATAGTATTCAAAGGTGAAAAGAAATTATACTTCGTAGCCGAAACGAAATCTAGCACCTATTATGGCGATCTTCGCTCCTCCGAATGGCAGAAGATACAATGCGGTTACAGACATTTTAAAGAATTTGAAAATGTCGAATTCAAGCATGTGAAAGAACTAAAAGATTTGCAGGTTTAAGTATTCTGTTTTTATTTACAGCATCTTTTTCAGTTTGTCATATCCGGCACGGCTGATGAGGAGTTTTGTTCCATCCTTCAGTATGGCCATGCGGCTGTCTTTAGCATATAGCTCAATGCGTGCAATGCGTTCGAGATTGATAATGGAAGAACGGTGGACGCGGACAAATTTTGCCGGATCAAGCATCTTTTCTAATTCTGCCATGCGCTGCTGCTTTAAATGGGATTTTCCTTCCGCTTTAATAGCCACGTAATCATCCTTTGCCTCGATATAATCTATTTTATCTACGGGAATAACATGTACTTTTGATCCATCCTTCACAAGCACCCGCTCAAGAATTGCCGGTTTCATTCCTGCGGCGGCAGCAAGAGCTTCGATAGGTAAAGGTTTCTTCGTTTTCATTCGTTTTGCTACATGGTCAAGTGCTTCATCTAACCGTTCCTTGCTGAACGGTTTCAGCAAATAATCGACGGCATGCAATTCAAATGCTTTTACGGCATATTGATCATATGCGGTGGCAAAAATAACTGCTGGCGGATTCTCGACAAGTTCCAGCACTTCAAAACCATTCAGCTTGGGCATCTGGATATCCAGAATGGCAAGGTCGGGCTTTAGCTCCGTGAGAGCTTTCACTGCATCAAATCCATTGGAACATTCCGCGGCAATATTGATATCATCACGCTTCGTGAGGTATTCACGCAGAAGAAGACGCGCCGGTTCTTCATCATCAACAATAATAGTTTGAATAACAGATTTGGCAGTCATGGGTGTCATCCGGTTTTATGTGTCAGAATCTTTTACAGGAAAAGAAAATACAACGGTAAATATATTGTCTTTTTTTTCGATATCTATTCTTCCTTCGTTTCCATACAGTGTCTGGATGCGGGAGCGGACATTCTTAACGCCGAGTCCGGTTCCCTTTTTCGGTACATAGTCCGGGTCAAACGGATTTTTTACAGTAATGTTCAGCCTGTCGTTGTGTAATTGTGTCCGGAGAGTAATGGTGCCGCCTTCGAGGAGCTGCGAGATACCGTGGCGCACTGCATTTTCAATCAATGGCTGTAAAAGGAGCGGCGGAATCCTGCATTCCAATGTTTTCTGTTCGATGTCTTGCTGTACTTGTAACCGCGATCCAAACCGTACTTGTTCAATCGTTAGAAATTTGTCGATCAGAGATAATTCTTCGGTTAACGAAATCCGGTTCTTCGTTCCCAAATCCAAGCTGTTCCGGAAAAATTCAGCTAGCAGAATAACCATGGTGCGTGCTTTTGCCGGATCGCTTGTTGTTAACGCACTGATGGAGTTCAGACTGTTAAAAAGAAAATGCGGATCGATTTGTGCACGCAATGCCCGCAACTCTGCGTCTTGCGCCAGCAGCTTCAACTCGAATGTTTGGCGCTCTGTTTTATTCGATTGTTCATACGCGATAAGGACGTAGTGCATTGCCGCAACAAGAAGAAAAACTAAAATAAGGACACCAAAAATTCCTGCGATCCAGAATTCGTAAAGCGGTGATATGGGGGGCGCAAATTGTATGGAATCTATCAACTGTACCCAACCGTACCCAATAAAAAGTTCAATACCGGCAGCAATACATGCAGCAGCGACGAACATAGAGAGAAGATTATACCACTGTGTAGTTTTAATGGGAAAAATCCGACACAAGTAGTAAGATGAAAGACATATGAACGCAAATAAAAGATTCAGTGGCATGTCGGATAATAGTATCGCTCCCCACTGACTTTTATATGAGAATATAAATGGAATCTCAATCAGGAAGCCGACAAACAACCATACGACAAGATAGAGGGCAAGTGTTCGTCTATTCGAGAGAATCGGATGCACGGTTAGTTCTTGATCTCCACTCCGCCCATAACCGCTGTCCCCTTAATGATGAGGCGTTTCGTGCTTTCCTTTGGAGGACGTGTCTTATCTTCGAATCCGCCCATGAACGGAAATCCTTCGATAATAACAAGCCAGTCTTCCGGTACACGTAATTCAACGCCACCCATGAGCGCGAAGATGTCGATGACAGCCTCTCCCTCTATGGATGCGTCCCGCAAATCGAGTTCAAGTCCGCCCATAATTGCTGTAAATTCTCCGCCTTTAAAATTTTTCGAATTATTAATACGTTTAAAACCACTCAAGATGGCAATGCCCTTGATGTAGTTGTTTGCGTCGCTGCTCTCAGCGAATGGAGGAGTTATCCCGCTTCGGGGAAATGAATTCTCAGCAAACGGAGGAGTTATCCCTCTCCGGGAAAATAGACTCTTAACGATCATCATTATTCCAACGAAGATAAGAATCAGCGGCCAGTAATCCCATAAACTAAAATGAATGAAGTAAAGCCGGTCCAGGAGCATAGCGGTGCCGACAAATGTCAGGATGATTCCCCACACTCGTCCGGAACCATGTTGACATTGAGTGAGGTAAGCAATTCCGACAACGATAAGAATCGCAGGCCATAAACGCAGATACTCATGCGGGTCAATGATGTCCATATTTCCCAGGAGGAAGAGAACACCGATGATAATGATTCCCAATCCCAGTACTAATCGAGGCGCGAAAAAGGAATTATGTCTAGTTTCCATTGCAGTGATCCTTTGCAAATCTAAAATGTGAAGGGTAGGCAGATTTCCACAACATGCCTATACCAACACCGATGAGCAGAATCGGCCATGAGTTATGATAATCTAACCCAAATATATGTAATTCTGATATGAACAACCAAGCTCCAATAAAAAGTGTCGAACAAGCTTTTCGATATTCCCACGCAAACTGTGCATCCAGCAATTTCCCCAATCCGACGGCAATAATAATTATTGGCCAGTAATGCCAAACCGGTCCGGCATTAAAAATATCGAATTTATCCAGCATCAATGCAATACCGGCGATTAATAAGAAAAGTCCGACACCGAGATGGCCATAGGAATGTCGTTTATCATGTTCCATAAAATTCTCCTTATGTAAATGTGTTCTATGCAATGATACACGAGAATCTTATGAAAGTTACAGTGATTTCGGCGAGCGGAGAAGAAGAATCGGTGAACAGAAGAAACTTTGGTTCCCAATCCTGTCAAGGTTTCAAACCTTGATAACGATCGAAAATTCTCTATTGAGGTGCCTGCATGCCGAATTGCGACCATTCTTCTTTGGATGGTCCATAGATTCCGGGAACTTTCAATCCAGCTTGACGCATAAGCACAGTCATTTGTGCACGATGGTGGATCTGGTGTTTCACAAGTGAACCAAGTGTTGCAGCGCGCGTCCATTTTTCGCCATACATGTCGATCAGCTCTAGGAGCATTGCATCGTTCCATTTTTCTTTTACTTTGGATGCAACGGAAGCTCCTGCTTTTTCGTATGCCGTAACAATGTCTGCAGCGTTTGTTGGAGCTGAGGAATGTTCCGGTGGAGCGATCACCTTTAGGCCGGCCTTTTCACCCATTTCACCAAGCGAGATGACAATGTGCCATGCAAGAAAACCAAGCGAGCGGCCGTCTGGCGCTACTTTCTGGTCGAGTGATTTGTCATTAAGGTTCTTGAAAACTTTTAGTGTTGCTTCGTTCTCATACTTCCAGTCATTAAGAAAATCTTGAATTGTATGGTACATGAGTTTTTCCTTTCTTCTGTAATTATAAAATTACATTCACTTTTTTCAAGTCTTTGAGTATGTCTGGACGTATGGGAATACCTTCCCGAAGATTGGTTTCCCGGTTCTTCCAGCTTTGATCTCCAGGATAGAATATGTCGATCGTCGGTTCTGTTTTATGCATCCATTGATACATCTTTTCAATGCTTGAAGATAAAGATTCAATATCTCCAATTACTTGCACATCAATCGCAATAAAGAGTTTTGAAGAATTCGGATCCAAACCGGAGGGGTCAGCCTCTCCGATTTCATAGGAAAGCATACTCCCAGAGAGGGCACCGGTCAGCAGTTCCATCATAATGGCAAGTCCAGCACCTTTGTGCTCTCCAAATGGAAGAATCCGTTTGCTGGTCAACATTGCTCGTGGATCGGTTGTTGGTCTCCCTTCTCCATCCAATCCCCATCCAAGAGGCGTTGATTTCCCTTCGCGCAGATAAGTCACCATTTTTCCAATCGCTGCTTGGCTCATCGCCATATCGAGCACAACAGGGTTTTTTCCTTTCCGAGGAACGCCTATGGCAATTGGATTATTACCAAGGAGCGGTTGAGCTGATCCCCACGCAACCATGTTTATAATTGCATTGGTCATACAAATACCGATTGTTCCCGCCTGTGCTGCACGAAAAGCATAAGCGAATCCGCGTCCCCAGTGAGTGACATTCTTCGCAAGACAAGTACCAATTCCGAATTTCTTCGCCCGTTCGATTGCGTGTGTCATTGCTTCAACACATATAAACCGGCCAGGCCCATTATCACCATCAAGGACACAAATGGCGTTGAAATCACGGACGATTCTAATATTCGGATTTGCTGATGATCTTCCCTCTCGAATTCCTGTAATGAGTCCGGGCAGCATCCTTATACCATGAGAAGCAACACCCATCAAATCCGATTCTGCCATCACTTCAGCTTCAACGTTTGCAATGTGTGCGGGCACGCCAGTGTATTCCAATGCCTTGCGAATCGCAGTAATGAGATCGGAGTGGGTAATGCGGATTTCGTTTTTCATTCTCTCCATAAATTACCTTGCAATTCGATGTCTGTCAATCTAGTATTCCACGGAACAAAGAGCCACTGCGCCCTTTGTTATCAGTTGATAACTTATTTCTTCATCCTATTTAAAATCTTTTCCATCTCATCCATTACGCGATTCATTCTCTTCATTGTCAAATCGAACGGCTCAGAGGTTGTCATATCGACACCGGCTTTTTTCAATAATGGAATTGGATAATCGGATCCACCGGAAGAGAGGAATTCGATATACTCTTTTGTGGCGACTTTATCGCCGGCCAAAGTGCGCTCAGATAATGCCGCCGATGCTGTATATGCTGTTGCGTATTGATAAACATAGAAGTTGTAATAGAAGTGCGGAATATACATCCATTCGGCTTTGATCTCGTCGTCTACAATGCACACATTGTTGTCGTGCCCATAATATTTCTTAACAATTTCATCGTAGATATTATTCATTACATCACCAGTGAGAGGATCGCCTTTCTCTACTATCTCGTGAATACGTAGCTCGAACTCTGCAAATTGTGTCTGCCGGAAGACGGTGCCTTTGATATTTTCAAGATAACTGCCGAGCAGCGAGAGTCGGACATTGTCGTCTTTGATTTGTTTCAGCATGTAATCAACCAACAATGCTTCGTTAAATGTGGAAGCGACTTCTGCAACGAATATCGGATAATCTGAAGTCGCATACGGCTGATGCGTGTTCGAAAGATAGCTGTGCATCGTGTGTCCTAACTCGTGCGCAATTGTGCTCATATCGTCATACTTGCCATTATAATTGAGCAGGATGTATGGGTGCACGTCGTATGCCGAACCGTTAGAATATGCACCAGAGCGTTTCCCTTCGGTCGGATATACGTCAAGCCATCGTTCGTTGAATGCTCTCTTGATAACAGAAACATAATCATCACCAAGTGGTTGAAGCGCAGCCAGGATATGTTTCTGTGATTCCTCGATGTTGTATTTCAAATCAACGTTGGCAAGCAGGGGTGCATAGAGGTCATAATAATGTAATTGATCTACACCAAGAATTCTTTGTCGCAGTTTTAAATAGCGATGGAAGGTGCTCAGGTTTTTATTGACGTTATCTACCAGACTGTGATAAACCTGAGTGGGAATGTTATTATTGTCGAGTGCACTTTCTAAGCACGAATTGTACTTACTTGCATTTTTATAGAAAAGATCTTTCTTTACTTGTGCATTGAGCTGAGTGCCGTAGGTACGGCGGTAATCGTTCAGTTTTCCCATGAAAGCAGAAAAAACTTTTTTTCTATCTTCCCTGATCGTTGAAGTGCGCTGGAGACTGAAAGCGGATTGGTTTAACTTCACTGTCTTCCCATCGCTCAAGGTTATTTCTGGATAAGGAAAATCTGCGTTTGCAAATATGCTATGGATATTTTCCGGCGCATCCGACATTAATCCGGCATCTGCGATGATTTTTTCTTCTCCCTCTGTGCCGGTGTGTGCCTTGCGGCGCAATATATCATCCAAATAATGGCGATAGATTTCAAGCTTCTTTTCACTCTTCAAGAATTCTTGTACTCGTCCTTGATCGATCTTCAGAATCTCCGGTTCGATGAATGCGGTCTTAGCTCCAAAGGTGGCACCGATCTGGCTCATCTCTTGCTGCAATCCCAAATATGATTGCACACGCGTGTCTTGATCCAAACTCAAACTGGCATACGTGTAGAGCCGCGCAAATTTTTTATTGAGATTTGTAACAAGGTCGAGACATTCCAATAGCTGCTGTGTGGATGAACAGAGTGTACCCTGATATTTTTCGACCACTGGGAGTTCTTCGATAAGCTTCTGTTTAGCCTCTTTCCATGCTGCATCGGATGGATAGATGTCGGTGAGGCTCCATTTATACTGATCGGGAATTTTATTGCGGTCGTGTTCCTGTGCCGACATCGTATCAGAAGCAGAAGTTTGAATTGAGTAGCTACTACATCGAGAATTGTTCATTATTCGTAATGTACGTTTTGGAAAGAATGGAGGCAACAGACGAATATGGAAAATATTGGAATACATACGACATGCATAAATCATAATGTATAAGTCGAAAGAAACACATCGTTCGAGGGACCATCTAACGGGTGGGATTAAAAAAATGCGCGCTGATTTACCAGCCCATTTTCAACAGGAATAAGAATGTAAAAGTTCCGTCGTTTCGTAAAAAGTTTTCTATAATAAGGTTATTAGAAGATTTTAATTAAATAACTATTGACATTTGATATAAATACCTTATATTATAAGGTAGTTGCACTAAGCAACAATATATAGTAAAGTTTTAGTCAGGCGGATCATGAAAAAAATCGAAGCGATAATCAATCCCGGTAAGCTGGAGGATGTTCGAGAGGCGCTGTCGAGCGCCGGAATACAGGGAATTACCGTAACAGAGGTGCGTGATTTTGATAAACAAAAGGAACATAAAGAAATTTATCGCGGCAGTGAATATAATGTCTCATACCTTATAAGATTCAAGTTGGAAGCGATAGTTCCGCAGCATCTAGCACCCAAGGCAATTTCGATTATTGTAAAAATTGGGCAATCAGGGAAAAAGGAACACAATAAAATCTTTGTTTCATCCGTCAATGATATCAGTCAGGTCTATCCATACGGACCAGGGGAATCCGTTTGATGGACCAAAAGTGCAAACAATAATTCAACAAACTCATATAAATAAGAGGTTATTCATGAAGTTTTTTTTAACCATTATGGTGTCATTTACCACCATCAGTTTTTCTACCGGGATTCGTGCAGCCCAACGTACTGAAGCATGTCATCAATGCTGATGCAACCCGCTTATCAACCGGACGAAACTACATTTTCATTAAAATCAATAATGCAAATAATACTTTATAACATAAAGGAGAAATAAAATGAAATCGATTCAAAAAACTATTCTTGCAGTACTTGTATTTCTCATGATGACAAGCTCGCTTATTTATGCTACACCATCTACAATTATCTGGATTCCTTCTGTGGATTTCCAAGGATATGGTTCATTCCATCTTGGCATCGATAATTATGCATTCGATTACAAAAATGGCGCTGGTGGAACAGCCTTCCCAACAGATCTCGGTTTGACGGTGGGTGTGCTGCCTTTTTCCACTGTGCAAGCGGAAATCGGCGTTGATTATTTTACGCCTCAATGGTCGCCATTTACTCTTAATGCGAAAGTTGTCGTTCCTGAAGGCGGACTCGTTGATTGGTTGCCAGCACTTGCTGTCGGAGGATTCAATTTTGGTTTTCAAAAGAATATTACTGATGCTAATATTCTTTATGGAATAACGGGAAAAACTTTTCCTGTAGTTGGCCGGCTCGAGGTTGGATATTTTACGGGGAACAGCAAGGTGTTAGGTTCCGACAATTCCGGGATCTTGTTCTCCTGGGACAGAATGATTCCAGAAATTAGCGATAATCTCTGGTTTGCGGTCGATTATCAAGGGACCAAAAGCAGCTTTGGCGCATTAAGCTACGGCTTAGCATGGTCATTCTCAAAAAACGTGAGTGTCATATTTGCGCGGGATGTTTTCAATGCTGATATCCCGAGCACATTTACGATGCAATTGGATATTAATATATAGTTGAAAAGAGACGGCGTCAATTAAAGAAAACTATAAAGTTAATTGTAAACATAATAACTAAGGAGACTTATGAAAAAAATAGAAGCAATTATCCGGCCGCATAAGCTGGAGGATATCCGTGAAGCCCTCTTGGAATCCGGCATCCAGGGCATGACGATAACAGAAGTGCAGGGATTCGGAAGACAAAAGGGCCACGCGGAAACCTACCGCGGCGCAGAATACAAAATAGAATTTCTTCCAAAGATAAAACTGGAAGTCGTTGTGAGCAATGATCAACTGCAAACAGTAGTGGGTATAATCGTAAAGAAAGGGCAAACCGGAAAAGTCGGTGATGGAAAGATTTTCATTTCCACCATTGATGAAGCCATTCGCATTCGCACAAATGAATCCGGTGATTCCGTGGTCAAGTAGACCATCGGAAAAACTGGAGAGCACATTACTACGAAAAAAAATATAAACGAGAATAACTAAGGAAAATACTTATGAGACATCTAATAAAATACAAAAAACATTTGCTGCTCGGTGCCTTCGTATTGATGCTCCTCGGTGCATCTTCGCTTGCCTATGGAGGCGATACACCGGATCCTAATGGCGGTAATACCGGAACGATCTCCGATATTCCTGCTGCAAAACCGGGCGAACCTACCTTGACCGAAATCGGAAATGCTGTCGGTCATAATCGCGTCGCCATTAACTTCATGTGGACACTCATTACCGGATTTCTGGTTATGTTTATGCAGGCCGGGTTTGCAATGGTTGAAACAGGGTTGACCCGAGCAAAGAATGCCTCGCATACCATGGCGATGAATATGATGATTTATCCACTCGGCATGCTAGGTTTCTATGTCTGCGGATTTGCATTTATGTTCGGAGGCATTGGAGCTCTTGGAACATTAGGCGGGTATTCAGGGCTTAACTCAGAAATCACAATAAATTTGTTTGGCAAACCATTCGGTTTGCTCGGATGGAAAGGTTTTCTTCTGCAAGGTGCCGCATACGACACGTCGGCCTTTGCACTCTTTCTTTTCCAGATGGTATTTATGGATACAACGGCGACCATTCCAACTGGAGCTGCGGCTGAACGATGGAAGTATTCTGCTTTTATGGTCTATGGTCTTTGTGTCGGCAGCATTATGTATCCGATTTTCGGCAACTGGGTGTGGGGTGGCGGATGGCTCGCACAACTTGGTGTTAATTTTGGATTAGGCCATGGTCACGTCGATTTTGCCGGTTCATCTGTCGTCCATATGCAGGGCGGTGTGATCGGATTTATCTTTGCTTGGCTCCTTGGGCCGCGATATGGCAAATATAATAAAGATGGCAGCGTGAATCCAATTCCTCCGCACAGTATTCCAATGGCGATTATCGGCACATTCATTCTGGCATTTGGCTGGTTCGGATTTAATCCGGGCTCGACACTTGCCGGTACCGATTTACGCATTGCTGTTGTTGCAGTCAATACGATGCTTGCCTCTGCAACAGGTGCGCTTTTCGCGACACTTTGGATGTGGTTAGTGCGGACAAAGAAACCGGATCCATCGATGATGGCGAACGGTATGTTAGCGGGTCTTGTTGCTATTACTGCTCCGTGCGCATTTGTTACCGCAGGAGGTGCTGCGATCATTGGTCTTGTTGCCGGAATCCTTGTTGTTGAATCTGTATTCTTCTTTGACCGTATCAAAATCGACGATCCGGTAGGTGCGATATCCGTACATGGCGTGAATGGTGCTTGGGGATGTCTCTCGATTGGCCTTTTTGCAGATGGTACATATGGAGACGGCTGGAACGGAGTTGCCGGAACGGTAACAGGGCTATTCTATGGCGGCGGCTTAAGCCAGTTCTGGGCAGAAGTAGTTGGTGTCGTTACATGTTTTATCACGCTCTCGATTCTTTCCTTTATCGTGTTCAAGATTGCAGAAGTTTTATTTGGCAATCGTGTTCCGATAGAAACCGAGATAGAAGGTCTCGATATTCCAGAAATGGGAGTCCCGGGATACAGCGGCGTTGTATTGGATAAACGTACGGAAGATCCTCAACCGAGATGATGATGAACGATTTTTGCTTTCTCTGGCGCGTGTCCTTAATCGGGCACGCTAACCAGGGAGATAGTAAATAATTCTTCTAAACTTTTAAGGAAAAAAACATGACAAATACTCTTCTTACAATCGCCGGGTTTATCGTTGGCGGACTTATCGGACTGGCATTTGGTGCAATTCAGAATGTTGCTCTTCGTCGCAATGAAAAACGCCATAAGGAAGGACATCTCAAAAGCGGATGGATGGTGATGCCCGGATCCATGACCCGTGTGGCTTTTTTGATGATTGCACTTGTGCTTGTTCAAATTGGAATGCCCATGCTCTTTGAAGGACTCAGTCAATGGATGGTCTCTGCGGGCGTCGTGCTTGGATACGGATGGATGTTGTATGTTGAATATCGCCGTAAGGTGCAAACAATATAGAGGACGAAGCTGTAACTTTCTACAACTCCAGCGCTTCTTGCTTTCCCTTTTTGCCTCTGTGTTGCGCGGCTTTGAAGGTAATATTCACGCTTGGAAGTTTCGGGCGTTTGCCCGCAAAGTAATCTTTTAGAGTAACGACTTGCAGCTTCGGAAATTCATATCCGGGGAATTTTATATATCCATCGTCGTACGCAACAATAAATGTCGTAGCTGCCATAATATTCTATAGCTTCATTCTTGATTTTTATTGTTCGTCAAACATTTTTGCCTCTGCGGGTAAAGTCGCACGAACGATTGATTTTATATCTTCCATTGCTTTTGACAAATGTTCCAGATCATAGAATACCGTTGTGTGGTGATTCGTATCGAATTTTGTTTTGCTTTGTTCATCACCTGCTTTTCGACATAAATAGATAACCGGTTTTCCTAAACCTTCTGCAAATCCAGCTTCCCAATATACGTTTTGGTTGTTATCAGTTAGATCTGCAATGATAAATCTTGAATTGCGAATCAACACGCGCAAATAGCTATCGATTAGACCAGCCGGTTGACTCTCATCCACTCTCTTTAAATCGAATCCCGTCAACCCTATCGAAGACTTGACAAAGTCCTTATATATCCTATCTAATTCAGGGTTATTAAATGGCATTGCCATAAAAGCCAGCTTTTGATGCGGTTGACCATTTGCCAATAATTTTAATACTCTTTCCCATCCTGCAATATCTAGTTGTACTGAATACGCAGAAGATTCATTTTTTATATAACCTTGTTGATTTGCTTTGTCAAGAATAAATACGAACTCATTGAAAGATTTTGCAAATATTAGAGGATAATCCGTAGAGAGGTCAAACCGAACTTCTTCTTCGGCAGAATGTATACGATTATATATGACCAAAAGAAGTTCATCAATTGCAGCAATCGGATGTTTGGGATAAATTGCAGATTGGATTAATTCCTTAATGTCAATTTGTGAATTCAAATAAAAAGGATTATGGCTTTCGGAAGCTCGTCGTAAAACACCAGAAAGGACATATGTTTTCTCATCTTTTGTGTCTCTTTGCTGAAGCACAGCTTCCGTAGTTATAGACATACTGTAATGCCCACAAACCGGACAATCAACACGAATAATATCACTGCTATCTCTTGAAACGTCTGCTTGGTAATTGCAAATTACACAGTTATTAGAATTCGACATGTAATACCCCCATACTTTTTAATAAATAACGGGCCATATTGTTGCCATCAATCTTTCGTCATTCGAGACACTTCCCCTTGGAAAGGGGATGAAAGTTTAGTCCAACTTTTCTTCCCTCACTGAGGGGAGATGTCACGCAGTGACAAAGGGGTCGGCTTACAACTCCAGTGCTTCTTGCTTTCCCTTTTTGCCGCTGTGCTGCGCGGCTTTGAAGGTAATGTTCATGCTCGGCAGCTTGGGACGTTTGCCGGCAAAAAAATCTTTGAGCGTCAAAATTTGCAGTTTTGGAAATTCAAACCCGGGCAGTTTTACAAAGCCTGCGCCTGCAACGGTATCTAACATCGGTTTGGTTGGTTCTGCGGTTGTAAGAAAGACGCCCATATCGCATTTATGTTTTTCTATTGCGCCGAGCAGCGCATCGATATCTTTGGATTGTACTTTCTCCCCTCCCTTTACCTGAAACGCAACTCGTGCGGTCGTATCCTTATTATCCATAGCGTAGAGGGCGATGCCATCCACACCTTTATCTGCGCCTTTGGTGCCGAAGGTGGCAGAGAACGCTTCAAACTCTGTAATCCACCAATCCTGAAACGCAAACGCATTCTCTTTCCATAATCGTTGTGCGCTTTGTTCATCTGTGGGAGTGCCGCGCACTTGAAATTCAGATAAACTCTTTTTGTAGGTATGATGAAGCCGCCGTTTGATGAGTGAGATGGCGATAGGCGAGATATCTATACCGATCCATTTGCGATGCAATCCTTCTGCCGCATCGATCGTTGTGCCGCAGCCGCAAAAACCATCTAACACAACATCGCCTTCGTTGGAAGATGATTTAATGATGCGCTCCAATAATGCTTTTGGTTTTTGTGTGGGATAGCCAAGCTTTTCAACTTGACTAGATTGTAAAGGTCGAATATCATCCCAAATATCTTGTAGTTCTACTCCCGGCATTTCATCAAGATATCTTTTGTACTGTGGGACATTCCCAGGTTTTGTTTGTACAATTCTTCCAGCTTCTATCAGTTGCCTCATCTTTTCTTTGGAATATCTCCAATAACGTTTTACTCCCATAACTTCATAATAGGGATTTCCTTTTGATGCACCCCCGGGACCAGTAAGATTATCCAATCTGTACTTTCTTCCCTTTTCATCTGTGTACTTGTAAAACTTACTTAAGTACTCATCGTCATAGGAAGAATGTTGTACATTGTATATAAAAGAATCTGATTTTGAGTAGAGCAATATCGTATCCGAAATTCTACCAAAACCTTTTCTGCCCTGTTTTGCATCACTATGCGCCGAACTTCGTTTCCACGTGATTCCATTAATAAAACATTCCTCTCCAAAGACCAGATCACACACCGTTTTCAAGTAATGGTTCATTGTTGAATCACAATGAAGGTAGAAGCTGCCTGTTGGTTTGAGCACGCGGTGCAGTTCCAAAATGCGCAGAGCCATCATCACCAAATAGGGGAAAGCATGCGGTGCAACCTTTTGGTACACGGCAAGCAGCAAGTGAATATTTTCCGTGCGCATCGTTTGCAGTTCGTGCAGTGAATCCAAAACGTTCTTGAGCGACCATGTATCTTCAAACGCCAACCGCTGGGATTGTATTTCCTTATCGTCGAAGAAAATATTATAGTCGCGCTTGCTGTTAAACGGCGGGTCGATATAAATCAAATCCACGGATTCATCCGCAACGCTGTCGCGCAGCACGTTGAGACAATCGCCAAGATAGAGTGTGTTCATGAAATGTTTACGGATTGTAGATTATCGTGTAGAAATCTTAAAGAAAATAGCGGAAAGGTGAGTGGGAATCAAGGGGATATGAAATTATTATACTGGCAACGGTGTTATTAATGCTTGAAAAACTACTAAGCATATTTTTTATATAGGAAAAAATCCCCTCTCCTCATAGGAGAGGGACAGGGTGAGGTTAAATGGAGTAGATGACCCCACCTTAATCCTCCCCTAAGAGGGGAGGAAATATGACAGCTGACTACACTAAACTGAGACACTGTCGAAATCTTGCTTGTACACACATATTTGGGTAGATTTCTTTCACCATGCGCATTGCTGACGATAAAATTGATGAAGTCCGTAACGCTAATGACATCGTAGAAGTCATTTCCGGATATGTACAGCTAAAGAAGCGCGGCAAGAATTATCTTGGACTGTGTCCGTTCCACACGGAAAAGACGCCATCGTTCACGGTCAGTGCCGAGAAGCAAATGTATCATTGTTTTGGATGCAACAAAGGCGGCAATATATTTACATTTCTCATGGAGATGGATAAAATATCGTTCGTGGAGGCGGTTCGATCTCTTGCTTCGAAAGCCGGTATCATCATCCCGGAAGAAAACGTGTCGGCGACCGAAGAGCAGACAGAGTTTGAGAATTATTACGCTGTTTGCCGGTTTGCAGGAATGCACTTCTTTCGCAACTTAACGGAGTCGGAAGAAGGCAAAGAAGCGCTCAGCTATTTCTATAAACGCGGATTTACCGATGAAACCATCCGCACCTTCGGACTTGGTTATGCGATGAACTCATGGGACGCGTTTGTTCTCAAAGCTCAAGGTGAAGGTTTTAAAATAGAAGACATTGCCAAAGTCGGACTGGCGCGTGTGCGGGACGATGGTTCCTTGTATGATTATTTCCGCGGGCGTGCAATGTTTCCAATTTTTTCTACTCAAGGCCGTGTTATCGGTTTTGGCGCACGCAAAATGCGTGAGGATGATGCCATTGCCGGTAAGTACATTAACTCACCGGAATCTCCCCTCTATGATAAAGTCGCGTGTTGTACGGATTGTTTCATTCGAAGGATTTTATTCGTCAGGAAGATAACGCATTGATGGTGGAAGGGTATGCGGATTTAATTTCACTGTATCAAGCAGGAATCCAAAATGTTGTTGCATCGAGCGGTACCGCGCTCACCGAAGCACAGCTCAAGCTTATCGGGCGTTATTCAAAAAACCTCACTCTGGTCTATGATGCGGATTCCGCCGGTTCCAGCGCTACCGTGCGGGGAATCGACCTCGCGCTTGAACACGATTTGAATGTTCGCATTGTGGAACTTCCTGAAGGAGAAGATCCGGACTCGTTTGTGCTGAAACATGGCGGCATTGAGTTCAGAGAACGTCTTACCAATGCAGTTTCTTTCATCGATTTTAAAGCGAAACAGTTTCAGAGATCAGGAGCATTTACGACAGCCGAAGGAAAAACACAGGCTGTGCGTTCGCTCGTTCAATCCATCGCTAAAATGAAAGATGAGTTAAAGCGCAATTTTTATGTAAAGGATGTAGCAGAGAAGTATGAGGTCTATGAGAGTCTGCTCTATCGCGAACTTGAACGTGCGCTTGCGCAGGAAAAACGCACAACGCGAGCAGACGGTATTCTGAAGTCAACATTCGTTCAGCGCCAGTCGGAAGCTGATAGACCTCTCGCACCTGAGATGAAACCAATTCCACCCGAGGAACACGACATCTTGAAACTGATTCTCGAAGGAAATTCCGATGTGATTCGTTATATCCTTTCGAATGTCTCGTTGAATCAGTTAACTGATGAACGAATGAGAAACCTTGCCCAGTTTGTTCTGGATTTGTATGACGAGCGAGGAACGATTGATGCAACCACGATTATAAATGAAGTGCAAGAATCGGAATTCAAAAACTTTATTAGCGATCTCGTGTTGAGCCATTATGAATTGAGTCGTGGTTGGCAGGAGATGGAGAAGGAAATCGACGAGGCAGAGCCGATGAGGATTGCGAAGGACGCTGTTGTTACTATACATCGTAAAAGCATTCAGAGGGAGAGAGAAGAAAATTTACAGCTGCTTGAGAAAGCAAAAATGCAAGGACTTGAGGTGAAGTCATATCAACAGCGCGCGATAGAATTAAACGAGTTGCTCAAACAACTTACAGTACATCGAACCTAAAATTGAAGAAAGGTAAGTATGCCGAGAAAAACTCCACTGATGATTCACATTATACCCGGTAAGTGCGATTACTGCGGCTGCTGTGTCGGCGTTTGTCCGGAAGATGCCATAGAGCTGATGGAATCGCGCATTTCTATTATAGAGGAACGATGCACAAATTGCAGGAAATGTGTATGGGCATGCCCGTGGGAAGTGATCCAGTTCCATCGGGAAGGAGTAGAGGAGTTGCCAAAAACTCAACCGATGTTTTTGAATGAAATAAAAAGTAGATGAGTCGTTGAGTCTATGAGTCGATGAGCAAAAAGCAGCACAAGAAGAAAAATAATGACAAGTAGAGATCGATGAAATCTCAAACAACAAACAATAAAATTCGAACAAATCGACAACTTTTAAATCCAAAATCCCAAATCTAAAATCTCATAATCTATCAATCACAAAATCACCCAATTTCATACCTTATGCTCAAAAATCAATATGACATTATAGTGGTTGGTGCAGGACCTGCGGGTTCAACAGTTGCACGGTTTGCTGCTGCCGGCGGCGCATCAGTACTAATGTTGGAAAAAGACCGCGATGTCGGTTACCCCGTGCGGTGTGGGGAAGCGGTCAGTCACGAAGGAGTTGTGCAATTTATCCAACCAGACCCGAAATGGATTGCGGCGACAGTTACTCGCTTTAAATTGGTTGCACCCAATGGAAAATTTGTTATTTCAAAACTTGACGGAATAGTATATGTACTCGAGCGTCGTATCTTTGATTATGAATTAGCAAAATTAGCAGCAAATGAGGGCGCAGAAGTTATCACCAAAGCGTATGTCTATGATCTTCTCAAGGATAGTCATGGAAAAGCAGTGGGCGTGAAAGCGCTCATCAAAGATACTCCGGCAGAAATTCGTTCGCGCGTCGTTGTTGGTGCCGACGGAGTGGAGAGCCGTGTTGGCAAATGGGCTGGTATAGACACAACGTGCCACATCCACGATATGGAAAGTTGCGCACAAATGACGATTTCGGGAATCGACGCAGACCAAGATTGTCTTGATTTCTATTTCGGCGATGCAATCGCGCCCGGCGGTTACCTTTGGGTTTTTCCGAAAGGAAAAGGTACGGCAAATGTCGGGATTGGAATCAATGTTGAGGAAGCAAAGAAAAAATCGGCAATTCGATATTTGCAGGAATTTGTAGAGCGCAAGTATCCGAATGCGGCGATGCTAACGCACATTGCCGGTGGTGTGCCTTGCGGCAAAACTTGTGACACATTGGTAAAGAATAATGTGATGCTTGTTGGCGATGCAGGTCATCAGGTCAATCCTACTTCCGGTGGGGGCATCGTTAGCGGAATGATCGGCGGGATGATTGCCGGACAAGTCGTTGCAGAAGCACTGAAGCAGAACGATCTTTCGCATTTGATGGAGTACAAGAAACGCTGGCACAAGCGTCTCGGCGGGAGGCACGAGGTGTTTTACAATGTCAAAGAAGCTATCTCAAATTTTTCGGACGACACACTGAATAATATTGCCGAAAGTGCTCTCAAACTTCCTGAGGAAAAGCGGACACTTGGTGGAATCTTCCGCGCGGCGTTATGGAACCAGCCTTCCATGCTGATTGAAGTGGCGAAGGTATTTATATCGTAGTTAAGAGCATTACAGTTGTCGATCATTTTACTTATCGAAGTACACCTCGCAATAAATGACATGAAGTAAAAAAAATCATGTCAACACTTGAATTCCCACTCCGCCCTTTGTATATTGAAGCGGTCATTTTCTGACGAGAGAAAATGACTTGCCGCAATCTGCTAACCTTCTTCATGTGAAGTTCATTCTGCTGAACGCAGGAGGTATATGCGAACAAAGGAAGTGTATCATAAGATCCTCTCACTCCTTAAGCCACCGGATTTTGGTGATGAAGAAAAAAATCGCGTTGCAGAAATTCTCAATGTCATCGCGCTGAGTATTCTTGCCGGATTTACTACACTCGTTCTCCAGAGAGCAGTCGCCGGTCAGTATCATTTCATTATTCAAACACTCTTGGTCGGTGCAATGATTATTCTGTCGATAGTCTTTCTGAGAATGGGTCGTTTGCAATGGGCAGAGGGTCTTCTTCTTTGGACAGTTATGGGTTTTATCACGTACCTTCTTTTTACAGCTGGTGGTCTGCACAACATCATCCTTCTTGGTATCCCAATATGTCTGATGTTTGCAGGAATTGCTCTTAAGCCGACCTTTTTTTATGCATTCACATTTTGGACGATTTTCTCCGTTATTGTTATTGGATTCCTCGAAATTGCAAGAGTGATTGTTAAGCAATACTACCTGTACACTGATTACCATGATGTCGTTGATATAGCGGTCATCCTCTTAATAACAGCAATTGCTGTTCGTATCCTTGCTGATCGTCTTCTACGGAGTATTAACAAAGCTCGAACAAGCGAAAAGGCAATTCGAAAGCAAGCCGAAGAATTACGGGAATCCGAAGAGAAGTTCAGAACGCTGACAGAAGAACTGCCGAACATGGTCTACATTCACAAGAATGGGAAAATTGTTTATGTGAATGAAAAATGCAAAGAATTGATCGGCTATTCGCGTGAAGAAATCTATGTTCCTGAGTTTGACTTTCTTTCGATTATCGCACCTGAACATCGGTATCTCGTCCTTCAAAAAATTAGACAACATTTGGTAGGAATCAAAGTTGAACCGTATGAATGTACACTCGTCGATAAAGCGAATAAAAAAATTCAATGTCTTAAAATGTCAAAATTGATTCGCTACGAAGGAGAGCCATCTGTCCTTGGCATTGTGACCGATTTGACAGAGTTGAAAAGAACTCAAGAAGCTATTCGCGAAAACCAAAGCCGCCTTTCAAGCATCATAATGTCGGCTATGGAAGCCATTATAACATTAGACGAGCATCTACGGATCCAATCGTTTAACCCTGCGGCAGAACAAATGTTCCATTGTTCAGAAACCGAAGCTCTCGGACAATCTATTGATCGTTTCATTGCTCTGCCTCAGAACGACAAAGATCAGAGTCATTCGGATGAACCCGATCAACATTCGGTTGCAGGTTTGGTCGAAGGGAAAATGAGAACAATTAATGGAGTTCGTGTCAACGGAGAGAACTTCCCTATTGAGGCTTCTATTTCGAAAGTGAAGGTGGGAAAAGAAGAGCTCTACACAATTATTCTCCGCGATATTACGGAACGAGTGAAAGCAGAAGAGACACAGAGAAATTTGCAAGCACAATTACTTCAATCGCAGAAAATGGAAGCTGTCGGTTCTCTTGCCGGCGGTATTGCGCATGATTTCAACAATATTCTCTCGGTTATTATCGGCAATTCAGAGTTAGTGAAATTAAAACTGAGCAGTAATCACCGTGCGATGAAACACATTGATGAGGTGATCAGTGCATCGGATCGGGCACAAGAACTTGTTCAACAAATATTGTCATTCAGTCGGAAGCAAGATTCAAATTATCGACCAGTTCGGTTGCACTATATCTTGCGTGAGGGTATGAAACTTCTCCGTGCATCAATTCCCACAACCGTCGAGATCAAATTAGATTTACCAGTAAAAGGACCTCTTGTCTTGGCTGATGCGACGCAGATCCATCAGGTTGTTATGAATCTTTGTACCAATGCAGCTCAAGCAATGGAAGGAACTGATGGAAAACTTATTTTGCGCCAGAAGAGTATAGAATATGATGACCGGGCAATGTTGTTTCACCCTGATCTGAAAAAAGGACGATATGCTGTGTTTACTGTTCAGGATTCGGGCACCGGTATGGATGCAGTCACGTTGAAAAGAATTTTTGAACCATTCTTTACGACAAAAGGACCAGGGAAAGGGACTGGATTAGGACTAGCAATTGTTCATGCCATTGTAAAAAATCATGGCGGTGTGACAAAAGTTCAAAGTCAGGTGGGGAAAGGTACGCAAGTTGATGTGTATCTTCCAATCTACGAAGGTGAAGAAGAGAGTGTGAAGCTTGAAGAAATTAAAGAGAGCCTTGGAAGCTCCGAACGCATTATGATAGTAGATGATGAGCCGCAATTGCTTGATACACTCGCAGAGTTATTAAAAGGACTAGGATATCGGGCGTTTCCATTTACAAATCCTTCGGATGCACTGAAAGCATTTGAAAATAATCCCAACGGATATGATCTTCTCATTACCGATCATATAATGCCGCATATGACTGGTATCATTCTCACGAGCAAAATTCTTCAGATACATAAAGACTTACCGGTCATAATAATGACAGGGTATGATCAAATGGAGGGTTCGGAAAAACTCAAATCTCTCGGCATACATACCGTTCTTCTGAAACCATTCAAGAAAAGCGTTCTTGGAGAAATCCTGAGAAATGTCTTTAAGAAAAATTAGATATCTTAGAATTTAGAGAATCGTTCCCTTCCTGTGTGAAGTCTATAGACCCGACAGAAGTTTCATTTGCTCATACCTCTTGATCCTTCCACGAATTGTAGCAAGGAGATTTTCGCGATGGATAGGTTTAACAAGAAAGTCATCAACACCCATTTCTTTGCCGGCACGCATTAACACAACATCATTTAATCCCGTTATGAAGATAAATGGTACTTGTTGGAGGTGACGCAATTCTCTGATTTTCTCGTAGAATAAAAAACCATTCATCGTGGAAGTTTCTAAGCTGATATCGCAGAGAATACAGTCAGCTTTCTCTTTTTTTAAAAAATCATATGCATCGTCCGATCTGCTAAAGTCCATCACTTGATAATGTGCATGGGTGAGTATTTCTTTCATCAGCGTGAGTATTTGTTTTTCATCGTCAATGACGGCGATCGTTTGCTTTTTCCCTTTCCCTTCCTTGAGAACAACCAGATTTGCTTCGATAACGACTTGATCGGAACTGGAAACATCAAAACTTCTGCGAAGCTCAGCAAGAGTGCTTACGACCTCTACCTTCGGCGTATGGGACTGGAGCAAATGCTTGAGCAAGATGATGTAGCATTCAAGTTTTGCCTGCCGATCTAACAGTTCCTGTTCCTCATCAGAGATGAAGAGTGATTGTTTGAGATAGTGTAGTTCGTTTACTTCTTCATCTGTTTTTTGACCATCCGACCATGCGAGTAGCAACGCTTGTCTGAAAATCTCTAACGCCTCTTTGGATGCTCGTTTTGGTTGATTGGGTTCCGTTTGGTCAGATTTCCGCAATCCGGCTTTTTTAAATTCTTCATACAACGCCGGTACTTTCGTTTCAGTTATATCTGTGTGTTCACCGAGCAACTGGTCTCCCACGTTGTAGGCTTTCAGACCTTCACTCGGTGTATCTGAACTCTTGAGTTTTTGGGGAGTTAATGCTTCTTGACGCAACCGTTGAGCGAAAAGCTCTTGAATGCGTTCTTCGTAAGCAAATGCATATAAATTCTTTGGATCTAACTCACGAGCTTTTCTTACTTCATGAAGAGCTGTTTCTAAATTATTCGCCTTAACGAGTTGATCGACCCGCTTGAGTATTTCTCGGGAAGATTTCATTGTCTCTATTATCCGTGCCGAATCCAAGTAAGATTCTCCTCTCTGTTGTCATAGGTCTTCTTGCGGTAGCCCCTCAACTCGCAGAAGACTCTCTTGTTTGGAATGGTTACGATTTTCGGAAGGTGGATAAACGAATCGCGACATTCTCTGCACGAGAAACCTTATCGTGGCTCCATTCTATTAAAATGTAAGAATGTCTTTCGAGAAACGCAATTCAAGAATGCATAAAGCACATTTTTATTCTCTATTAGGTCAAATACCCCAACGCTTGCGTCGTCATTTCGGCGAAAGCCGGAATCCAGAACCCGGATGCAATACCTCGCTACTTGCGACGAGGATTATTTATTTCTTTTCCCTTGCGTTTTGAGAGTTGAATAAATAGATTAGCAAGCAACCCATACAAGATACTAAATCCAGGTCGATAACAGGTGGGCTTATGGTAATTGTCGGGATGCGTTGAACGACTTTCCATGAAGCAATAACAACACTATTTCTATTGCAGAAAAATATGAAAATACAATTTCTCATTCTATGTTTTCTTGTTGGAATAAAAGTATTCCTTCCAATGAAACTTATTGCTCAACCAAATGCTTCTCCAAATCAAATTATACCTGACACAAGTCGCAAGGTTGATTCAACGTTTGCCATTTCGACAACTGATAGTTCCAAGGGAAAACAAGATGGTCAAACTCTTTTACAAAACATGAGCAAGGTCGATATTACCGTACAACCGGAAGAGGCACGAGATGCAGAGATTCTTATTTTACAAAAAATTGACATTGAGAAAAAAATCGGGAACGATATTACCATTATGACGAGTAACGACACACTCGACAGACAAGCAGCTCCACTATCAACTTATTTAAGCTTTGGAGATTACAATTTTGTTGCAAAGAAAAAAGGTTTCAAGGATGCTGTAAAGACCGTCTTGCTTCGCGATGCCTCAGAATATTACATTTCTATAGATATGATTGCACTTTCATATCTGCAAAATAAACGAGAAGAATGGGGAATATACAAATGGATTTGTGCTGCAGTTGCTGTCGGAGCTGGAGCAGCGACGTATTATTTCCATGAAAAAATACAAACTTATAAAAACGATTATGATAATTCAACATCAGCTGCTATGGCACAAGAAAAACGCGATAATATTACGAAATATCAAGGGTACTATAAACTCTCTTCTGCTATAACTTTTACATTTATTGGAGGCTTTGGAATTTCATGGCGCATTCAAAGCAGTTATTGATTTTATACGGTTATATTTTTTCGATCGTCTTGATTTCATTATTATCTTTTTCATGTACTGAACCAGTGGATTTTAATAATCCATTTGATCCAAATTCGACAGTTATTTTGGGTACGCCTTTGAATTTACAAATTGTCAGTATGACCGATACAACTGTGACGTTGCAGTGGGAGAACAATTTTAATTTGTTAAGTCAAGAAGTAATAAATGCGGTAAAAATTGTTGTTGAATATAGTACAAATTATTATCAAAATTATTCAGCAATAGACACATTAGAGGCAAATAAAACAACGGCAATTGTGAAGCGCAAGTTTATTCTTAATGAGTATAATTGTTTTTACATTTATGCTTTAGCTGGATCAAAAAGAAGTATGAGTTCAGGTGTAGTGTATCCTATATTTATACCGCCTGCGCCGAGTAATCTGGAGTTTAAGTCTTTTACTTCAGCAAAAGTTGAGTTGAAATGGACCTACAATAGTAGCATTGAGGCTGATTTTGCTATTGAACTAAGTACAGATGGAATTCATTTTTTTGAGATTGCATCTGCAGGAATGAATAATACAACGGCAATTATTAATTATACTTTTGACCCAACGGAAGTTTATTATTTCCGAGTATATGCATATACATTTATTAGACAATCAAGTTATTCGAATATTATTAGCCAACAGCCAAGTCGCATGTGATCTATGTCTGTCGGTATCGATATATGCTCTTTGCAGAAAAGCTTTCATTTCAGATGGGTTCAAATATTGATACAAGCGCCCAATCAGTACATTAGGCAACAATTAGTAAAAACTATTATTTCGGTAAATATGAAATAACATAAAAACAATGGAATCATGTCTTTTTTGAAAATAAAGTGATTATATGAAAAATATTCCAATCTGTAGAATAATTTTTATTGTTGTTGTCATCCTACTTTTCGTCAATACTGTCCTCTCCCAAGCCCAATCGACAAGTGTTGTTTATCTAAGAAACGGCACTGTCATTAAGGGTACCATCGTTGAGGTGATTCCTGAAAATACTTTGAAAATTAAAATCGCTAACGGGAGCATAATTGTCTGCAACTTTGCAGAAATTAAAGAAATACTCAAAGAATCAGATATATCAAGAAATAATTTTACTGATACTCTCGTAACTTGGGATCATGCCTCCGATGTTGCTCAAACCGACGATACTGCTATGCATAAAAGAAAAGTTATACAAGAGAAAAAACGGTCACCTTATTCTTTTGTGGTTTATAGTGCCTGGTCTATTCCTAATGGCGAATGTAATCTTACGCAAAGTAATAGTGTTTGTAGAGTCAAAAATGGTATCGCCTTTGGATTTGATATAAACATTGATATAATGCCCTCTCTTGTTTATACTTTGGGATTGAATATTTCTTTCATTCATTTCGATATAGGTAATGCAACATTTCAACATGCATATGGTATGGATACTATATCGTATGAAAGCGGATCGTATACATCTATTTGGGTTCCTACAGGACTGATGTTATCAGAGGAATTGTCATCCGATATTGAATTGCATATTATTGGTGAATTCGGAATTCTTATAGGGTCCATTCCTGACATTAAATATAAAATAACCTCACCCCAGCTTTTCAGTATTTCTTCGGGAACAATAAATGGTACAATTTCAGGTTCTATTGGTTTTGGATTTGGTGCAGGCATAAATTTCGGGCATATAATGCTCATGATCAGGTATTTTAGCGGACCAACAGATTTCTCATTAGAAACGATAGATAGGTTTCACCAACCGACTGCCTGTGTGCAGATGTGTGTGGGTATCGGTTTTTGAGAATAGGTTACTTAAGATAATACATCCCATTATTTTTATCTTTTATCTTCCCCCATCTCTCGTCGTTTACTACGAATAACAGCAATCCACTTTGGCACGGCGTTGATCATGACGACTACGACGCTTCCCATTATGACTACGGTGAGAAGAAGGTTGATGCTTCCCTGAAGCTGGGTCTTCGGCACAAAAAGCATTGGGTAGAAGAGATTCATGATGTTCAAGCAACCGGCAGACAATGTTGTGAATGCTACGAAGATGAGAGGCAAAAGAGTGACCCAGGCGTACTTTGCTTTTCCACGATTAATGATGAACGATGTGCCGACGGTAAGCGCAATAGCTGCAAGCAGTTGGTTTGCTGTCCCAAACATTGGCCAGATAGAAGAAACACTGCCAGTGTAGATAAAATATGCCCACGCGGAGACAATGAGAAGACTGGCTATGAGGTTGCCAGGAAGCCAATCAGCTTGTCCAAATGGCTTGAAAATTTTTCCAATCATTTCCTGCAAAATAAAGCGGCCTATACGTGTTCCGGCATCAATGGTCGTGAGGATGAAGAGTGCCTCGAACATAATGGCAAAGTGATACCAGTATGACATGAGTTTACTTAAACCGGGAATACTGGAAAATATCTGTGCCATACCGACAGCTAACGATACCGCACCGCCTGTTCTGCCGATAATGTTCTCTCCCACTTCAGCAGAAAGCTGCGTAATATTTGATTCGGTGAATCCCATGGCATGCAGTTGAGGAAGAATGGCTTGGAATTTTTCCACCGGCACGTTGATCATGAAATAATCGAGCGGAAGCATGCTCGCTGCGGCAATCAGAGCTAGTACGCTGACAATTCCTTCTGACAACATTGCACCGACGGCAATGAACTTGATCTGCGATTCTTGCATCAGCATTTTAGGTGTTGTCCCGGAACTGACGAGCGAATGAAATCCGGAAATGGCTCCGCATGCAATCGTAATAAATAAATACGGAAACAGTGTACCGGGAATGATCGGTCCACCGCCATGAATGTATGAAGTAAACGCAGGCATTTTCAAATCGGGTGCAACAATAATGATGCCCACAGCAAGCATAGCCACCACGCTGAGTTTCATAATGGAGCTCAGATAGTCGCGGGGTGAAAGCAGAAGCCAAACCGGCAGGACCGATGCAAAGAAACCGTAGAAAGCCAAAAGGATCGTCAATGTGTTGTGATTAAATGTGAACCATGAAGCAATCGATGATTCCGGAATGTAGCGTCCATAGATCACAGCAGCAGTAAGTAAAACAACGCCGCCCATAGTAGCTTCGACGACCTTTCCTTTCCGAAATTGAAACATCCAAATACCCATGAGAAGTGCAATTGGGATGGTACACGCAATAGTGAATGTTCCCCAAGAACTTTCGGCAAGCGAGTTCACAACGACCAGTCCTAATCCAGCCATCGCTACAATGAGAATGATGAGAATAGCCAGAGAGGAAATCGAACCACTCAGTTTACTGATTTCCATCTTCGCAATTTCTGCTAGTGACTTCCCTTCATACCGTATTGAAGCGACGAGAATAACAAAATCGTGTACTGCGCCTGCCATAACTGCTCCGATCACCATCCAAAGAAAGCCGGGGAAGTACCCAAACTGCACCGCGAGTACGGGTCCAACCAGCGGACCCGCGCCGGCAATCGCTGCAAAGTGATGACCAAAGAGTACCCATTTGTTCATTGGGTAATAGTTCTGGCCATCGTAGAGGCGATTGGCTGGTGTGACGTTCGTGTCGTTAATAACAGCTACTTTTGCAGCGATAAAACTAAAGTAGAAACGATAGGCAAGCGCGAAGAATGCAAGTGCAGCGATAAGTAATGGCATGGCATTCATAGAAATTCTGTTCCGTTATGCACAATTGACACGTATAAGAAACACTCTGTTCAACTTGCGGTGAATCATTTCACAAAGAGGACATCAACTACTTTCATCTCTACTTGTACATTCTTCCACATTCTCTCACATACCTGTTCATCCCATTCCTTATGGCATCAATCAGGAACATATCAATGTGTTCGTCATTGATATGTTCTACCATTGAGATCAGCGGCACCTTCCATTTGTAAGAACTTTGATCAATCTAAAATGGTTCCTCCGAATGTTCAACACGCATTGTCTTTATCATATATTCAATTGAGTACGATTTGACTCTCTGAATGGTTCTTGTGGAAAAGAGACAATTCAGAACATGGAAGATTTTTGATACACTGTAAAAGACATTTGCTGAAATGCACAGTCGGTGCAAAATACCAATCGTGAGAAGTAATGATCGGAAAAAAATATTCTTCAACAGATTGATCACAAGAACGACTTTGTTACCGTCTCTGAGGGTGAGGATGTGTTGTGAGTAATATTTTTATCAATACAAAAGCGATACGCGTACCGTTACTTCCTCACTAAAGAACCCTTTTGCATCTGTTCGAATAAGAATGAGCGCAGTCTCATTAATAGAGGACTGATCCCGACTTTGTATTGCTGTGGGTTTTCAAAACGTTTATATTCCGGAGGTAGGCAGACGAATCGTTGCGAAACATAACGCGCACTTTCTGTCGGAGTCGGCAATTTGCCGACGATGCGTCCGCTTTCCATCACTTTGAACATAATGGGCTTTGCTGTGTACTCTTCTACATTACGATGTTGTTCTGTAAAAAAAGGATGATAGAAAATATCAACTCTCTCTTCTGTTTCCAGCATAATCCCGTCTGTATCAAAGAATCCATTCGCGTCAAAGTAGCGCATCACTTTTTTTCGTCCGGGCAGCGTTGTCCTTGCATAATTGTCCGAGAACTTTAGCGTAGGCTGATCCCCTATGGCACTTTGTTTGTACACACCTTGCAACGCGGGGCAATTGTGGGCAGTCAAGAGACGTGTTCCAACGCCAAATCCATCTATGGGCGCTCCTTGTTGGAGGAGACTGCTAATGAGAATCTCATCTAGTTGATTAGAAACGACAATTTGTACATAATTGAGTTTCGCCGCATCGAGCTGCGCACGAGCCTTCTTGCTCAGAAGGGCGAGATCACCGCTATCGAGCCGGATGGCTTTGAGTTTTTGACCTCTTGCTTCCATTTCCTTTGCCACCTTCATAGCATTTGGCATGCCGCTGCGTAATGTATTATAGGTGTCGACGAGAAGGATGCAATTGTCGGGATAGATTTCTGCATACTTGCGGAATGCAGTCAGTTCATCACCGAAACTTTGGACCCACGAATGCGATTGTGAACCTGCTACTTCAAGCGAGTAATGATATGCAGCGTACACATTTGAGGTCGCATCCACTCCACCGATAATTGCAGCTTTGCTTGCGTGGATACCTCCTAAACCCTGTGCACGGCGTAATCCAAAATCATAGAGCTTCCGGTTACCGGCAGCGAACCGAATGCGTGACGCTTTCGTAGCGATGAGCGATTGAAAGTTGAGAAGGTTCAAGAGCAGCGTTTCTATTATTTGTGTTTCGATGAGACTTCCTTCTACACGCACGATCGGTTCCAGTGGAAAGATGAGTTCACCTTCACGCATTGAATAAATAGTACCGTTGAAATGGAAATGTCGGAGGTACTGAAGAAACTCTTGTTTGAATCCTAACGACTGAAGATATTCAATTTCTGCATCTTCAAACCTGTATGTTTCGAGAATTTCCAACAGATCGCTGAGTCCGGCAAAAACGACATAACCGTTCCCAAAGGGATTCTCGCGAAAAAAATAATCAAAGACGGCGGTCGTCTCTGCTTTCCCTGAAAGAAAGTAACCCTGCGTCATGGTGAGTTGATAATAATCTATATACAGTGCTGCATGCGAATCGAATACTCTCATTATCCATCCCTCCAAAATAAAAATCAGAACGCATCTCGTATATGACGAATTTCTGCGGTCCCATTCCGATATTCAATTGCCACGATATCGAACCGACATGGACGATCATCGATGTCGTGTATGAACAAGTATCCCTCGGCAACGGCATGCACCTGTTCTTGTTTCTTTTCGGTTACAGCATCTTCCGGAGCACCAAAGGTATTGGATCGCCGTGCCTTCACTTCGACAAAGACCAACTCTTCACCCTCTTCGGCAATGAGATCAATCTCACCTCGTTCGAAACGAAAGTTGCGTTCAAGAATCTTCAAGCCGCTTTGTTCGAGAAAGTGAGCCGCCAGATCTTCTCCGGCTTTTCCCTGACTTCGATGATTGAGAGGTGACATTGCGACGAGAGACCTTATCACGATTTCCCGCTATAATATGTTACTGGAAAAGTATGGTTGATGCAAATTAGAATGCTCTAAAAGTAATTAAAACACTAAAGAATTTCAATAAAATCCTCTTGCGTGTGATCTCCATCATGGAAAATAATGATGCCTTTTTATTCCTTATCAGTTCCAACTCTGGTCGGGGTGTAACGATTGACAATTCTTGAAGGAGTAATGGGAACGAGCTCAAGATATAAGGTCTCCCTGAAGAACGGAAGGATGAAACGACCTGCGATGAATTTCACATATGCCGTACGTTCGGATGGCTTCAATGTGTTGAGGTGTTCCATAACCCTTATGACGGGCAAAGCCATATTGTGGAAAGCATGCATCTAACTCGCACATCAACCGATCGCGTGTTACTTTCGCGATGATCGAAGCGGCTGCAATGGTGAATGACTTTGCATCGCCGCCGATGATATTTTGAAAACGCAACGTGTCATGTTTAAATGAATTACCATCAACGAGAACGTAATCCGGTTTGACAGCCAAGTTTTCCAATGCCCTCCGCATCGCTAAATGAGTTGCCTGCAGGATGTTGATGCGGTCAATCACTTTGTGATCGATAATTCCCACTCCAACACTCATTGCTTGCTGCGAGATCATCATAAACAATTCTTCCCGTTTTCTTGCTGACAACTTCTTGGAGTCATTTACGCCATATATGACGAATTCTTTCGGGAAGATGACCGCTGCCGCAACCACAGGACCTGCAAGCGGACCGCGTCCGGCTTCATCTACTCCGGCAATGTGCTCGATGTTTTGCGCCCAGAGTGTACGTTCCATGTCAAGATTAACGAGAGAATGTTTCATCGTAACTACTCAGTATGCTTTTCGATAATGCCATTCTTTGATTGGTATCCTCCCCTCTTAGGGGAGGACTAAGGTGGGGTCTCTTGTTCTTTGACCTCACCCTAACCCTCTCCTCACAGGAGAGGGAATGATTTCTCTATTTCTGACAAAAGAAGTTGAGCAATTACGTTTCATCATTCACACCGAACCTGCAATAATGGCCATAAGGCCAATGACCATAGAGAGTTTTAAATTGCTGCTCACGCGTTTCATATTGATAGAAGAGGAACCTTGCCACATCATCACTCCTGAAACACATATAAGGATGTCGGCAACGAAAACAATATACATAAAGGCAGAATGATATACAGAATATTTTACCACCGCAAACGTGATACTGATGAGCGTAAGAAGCGATAATGTTGCCAATATGAGTGCCGGTCTAGTGCCGTATTTAACGGGTAAGGTAACGGCATGTTCTTTCCTGTCACCTTCAATGTCTTCCACATCTTTCACTAACTCACGTGCGAAGTTGATGAGAAACGCAAATACAGCCGGAACAAGAGCACGTTCGATGCGTCCGACTATGGCACCTCCATAGATGAACGCCATCCCCGTCATTAATCCGACGACGACATTGCCGGCAACAATGGTTCTTTTCAATCGAGCCGAATAATAGTAGAGAAGGACAACGGCAAAAATAACAATGAGCAGTGCAAGAGGATTGATAAATACATTGATACAAATTGCCGTCACGGAAACTATGAACCACATCTGTTGTGCATTACGTTGTGTCAGCACACCGAGCGGCAGCGGACGGTTCGGTCGATTGATTCGATCTATCTCAATATCGAACGAGTCATTAATGGCGTTTGCGCCAGCCGTCACTAACGCGCCTGTCAGTGCTGCCAAGAAGATGAAAAGCGAATCATGTGTCGTTCCACCGGCAATCCAGCACGCAACAGGAATGGATGCAAGTGTGATGAAGATGTTTACCGGACGGCTCAATTGAACAAATGCTTTGAGTTTTTTAGAATTCATTGATCAACCGAATGTGAATTTTCGCTGTGCTGAATGTGTCGCCTTCTCCTAATGCAATACTGACGCCGATCAATCCGAGTGCGGAATCCATACGCACGCCGATGCCATAACCTACTTTACTTTGTTCCGATGCTTTCCCATCTGTTGCAGCAAAGGCGGGTTGGACAATATACCCGAAATCAAGAAAGACGTAGAAAAATGAAAGAGGAGTGACAAGAAAACGATATTCTAAATTTGTCCATAAAAGTCGTGATCCCAGAAACTGTCCTTCCTGGTATCCGCGCAAGGTCGTTGCGCCGCCAAGCCGGAATAAATCGCTTACATCCGCATGATCATTGCTGAAATCTCGAAGATGCAATTCCGTTGCAATGACTTGCCGAAGAAACGGCGAGAGATAATATGAAAGATCGAACACCACTCGGCGGGTTGTACTTCTAGATCCAATGGGAAAAGCATCGCTGCTCAAAGTCTGCTTTGTACCGGTTTGATATTCTGTGGAATACAGAATGCCGTTTGTTGGTGTCGTCGGATTGTCGCGCGAATCGTAGCGAATAGAAACTCCCCAGCTGGTCGTTTTGCTTTCTGCTATAGCTTTACTTCCGTCATATCGCTCCGTCGGATACACATTGTTCTGCGAAAACGAGATACCAACGGAAAATTCTTCAGTGATCATCAAATCGGTGGCAATGTCGTATTGCATCCGCACAAATGTCGAATCCTGTTTTCGTTGAAAGAATCCAAGCTGTGCATTGACAGGATAGGAAACTATCCATGGCTCAAAGTAATGAAGTTCGGTTTCCTGAGAGCTTGCGGTTTCTTGATACCATCGGACGGAGAGTTTGCGTCCGGTGCCAAAAAGATTTCTCAGTGAGATGTTGACAAGTCCTGTGATGTAGCCGTTTCCACCGGATGCAGTCGAGGGAACATACCCAAGCACTCCATCGAAATTGTTTTGCTTTCCCTCCACAACCCGCACCAACAATCCTGCCTGTTCTGCTTCTGTTAAATATAATTCCGGCAGAGAGACGGACGAGAAAAGCTGCAAATGATCCAGTCGGCGTTTGATGCGTTCAGGAAGATCACTGCGGAACAATTCATTTTCCCTCACACGTGCTTCACGCATGATGACATAATCTTTGGTCGTCTTATTCCCTTCGATGTGTATTTCAGAAATGCGCAATGCCTTTCCTTCGTCGATGTGCAACTGCACTGTGACAGACATTTCATCTGCAGAATCAACAAAGGAAACATTTTGAACTGCAATTTTTGAAAGCGGATATCCTTTGCGCTCATATTGTTGGAGTAGAGTTTGAATGTCTTGTTCCAAAAGAGAAGGGATAAAAGGATCGCCTTCGTGTAGTTGCATACCCGGATATAACTCGGCAGCTGTAAGATTTTGACAACCGTCGAATTCAATTCGTCGCACAACCGACGGTTTCCCTTCGGTAAGAAAGATGTGCACTTCCACATCGTGCGATAGGGTATCGGAATGTACCTGCATCGAATCTATTCGAGCATGAAGATACGCGCGATTTTTGTAGAGACCGAGAATATGTTCCCGATCGCCCGCTAATATAGATTCGGAGAATGGGCCGCCTCTTTTAGTTGAAAGAGCAGCGGTAAGTTGGTTAGCTGAGAAGGTATGATTTCCTTCAAATTCCACTGAATGCACTGTGAGCGAGACCTGCCCGTTGACAACCGATGAAAGTACAAGAAACAATAAGCCCCATAGTAAACAACAAGCCGGTGTGAAGTATGCGCTGGCTCGTGTTGAATGACATAGGTGGAACCGACTCACCGTATCCTTCCCCGCAAATCTGTTTCGGGATATTGAAGACGATAGTCGCCAAATCCGGTTTCATCCACAAAAATAAATTCCCGATTTTGATCATAGTAATACCAAATTTCATATGGCTTACTCTCTGAATCGAAAGGATGGCGGTCTACGTTTTGTGGTGAACCAAACCGGATTAAAACCATCCCTCTGTCTGTCTTCCAGCCTTCCATGTATTGCGTAAAGTTTTTATTTGCATATGCGACACGCGCATAATATTCTTCCATCAGTTCATTCCGCGATGTTTTGGAATCTGGATTGCGTTTTGCCCAGAATTCAAGAAACCGTTTCTGTCTCTCCTCCTGAGTTGCCGCTTCTTTGATGTACGCAATCTCGCTTCCTTTTGCAATATACTGAAGCTGATCCGTTGCTTTGTCGATGTCTGTGACAGTCAAAGGCAAATCCTTTATTCGCACAAGACAGGTGCGGGAGGATGATGTATGAACCATTACCGCTGGATTGACTTTAGAATATCCCGTGGCTTCAATGAGAAACACGTACTGACCAGCAGCAAGTGCCGGCGTGTCAATTTGCCAAGTTATTTGTGTCCGATTGCCTGAGAGTATTTCGCTCTTTGCACGTTGTGCGACGACTTCTTTCTTTGGATTGATGAGCTTACATAATAATTGGACAGAATCGAGTTGAGTTTTGTTGTAGATTTCGAAGAAGAGATAAAAGCCATTCGATTCTTTTGCAAGAACCCCTGTCAAATTTGGCACGATGTTCTTTCGCGTACCGTCAACATCCATTCTATGTACCAGCATCAGATCACTCACCGCAAGCGAATCTGTGCTAAAATCTTTGACCACCACCGACTTGTGAAAGGCGGCCATTTTTTTAGATTCATTATCTGCTACTTGTAAAAGGAGTTCGTACTTTCCTGGCAGGAGATCTGTTGAAAATCGTTTGAGAGTAGATAGTCGATGGGAAATAGTTTGCGTAAAATCTTTCAGTCGCAATTCCACCGTTTGGCTCGTTTGCCAGAGTTCTTGCTTCTCTTGCGTGAGCACCGTCGCGGATATTTCAATACGTCCTACGTATTGTTCTCCCTCCTTGATGAAGTTGATCTCTGGATAGGGAACCTGAATATAGATATCCAAACGCCCTTTTCCGGATGAGTCAGATTTGAATGCGAATGCTTCTCCAAATATTTCCGATACATACTCCTTTGATTCATTTTGATTATCGGTCTGCGCGGGCAGATAATTGGCAAGTATTCCAACTGCAAGGATTGTTCGCCCAGCGAAGAGTATCCGTTGTATTCTTCTGTATGCCATAGCGTTGTCCTCGCGTAAGAGTGTACATCATGCCGCGGCAACAAGATCATACTCTGTTGCATCGGTAATAGTTACAGAATGAAATGTGCCCACATTCAATAGTTGACCACTGCGTACGAGTACTTCTTGATCGATCTCCGGTGCGTCCCATTCTGTTCTTCCAACAAAAAAATTGTTATCCTGAGTGTCGATTAAAACCCTCATCGTCTTGCCAATGAGAGATTCATTATGCTGTTCAGAAATATCTTTTTGGATTTCCATTATTGTTATTTGTCGTTCCTGTTTCATCTCTGCCGGGATCGGATCGCCAAGATCAAATGCCGCTGTGCCTTCTTCTTGCGAATAGAGAAAGACGCCGAGGCGGTGGAAACGAGTCTCTTCTATAAAATCACACAATTCCTTGAAATCGTTTTCTGTTTCGCCCGGATATCCGACAATGAGCGTTGTGCGGAGTGCGAGGTTGGGAATTTCATTCTTCAAGTGCAAGAGCAATTCACGCGTTGCTTTCCGGCTTATGCCGCGCCGCATGGATTTTAGCACAGTATCAGAATAATGCTGAATCGGAATATCGATGTAACGGCAGAGCTTCGTATAATTCTGAAACGCTTCTATAACATCCCATGGAAATTTAGCCGGATAAGCATACATCAATCGAATCCATTCAATTCCATCAATGTCGTTCAACTCGCCAAGAAGTGATGCAAGTTGCCTTTTGCCATACAAATCCAATCCATAGTATGTCGTATCTTGCGCAATGACAATGAGTTCCTTTACTCCCTTCTCCGCTAACAGTCGTGCTTCGTGGACAAGTTCTTCCATTGGCTTACTGTGATGTTGTCCTCGCATCAGTGGAATGGCGCAGAAAGAGCAAGGATTGTCGCATCCTTCGGAGATTTTAAGATATGCATAGTGCGATGGGGTTGTGAGGAATCGCTCGCCGAGCAGATCGGTCTTGTAATTTACGTCAAGAGAGTTCAGCACAACGCGCAATTGATCTGTCCCAAAGAACGAATCAACTTCCGGAATTTCATCAGCAAGTTCATTCTTAAAACGCTCAGAGAGACAACCCATGACGACAATTTTTTTTATCTCACCCCGTTTTTTCTTCTCTACAGCTTCGAGAATGGCATCTATTGATTCCTGCTTTGCATCCCGAATGAAACCGCACGTGTTAATAACAACCGTATCGGCTTCATCGGCATTCTTCACAAGCTGCACATTGCTATGCTTCAACTGACCAAGAAGCAACTCCGAGTCAACAAGGTTTTTCGGACATCCGAGTGTAACAACGTTGACCTTTGATTTTACAGCCACAAACATCCTTCCACGCGATAAGTGCTACGACAGCACAACAAAGTCTATATAAAGATACACAATCGGGGAGATATAAACCAAACTGTCGAACCGATCATATACGCCGCCATGCCCTGGAATAAGTAAAGAGGAATCTTTGATACCCGCGTCTCGCTTGAACCGGGACTCGATGAGATCGCCAAGCTGTCCAAATACTCCAATAAGCACTCCGAGAACAATTGCATGGTAATATGTGAGATAGCCAAGCACAAGTATTTTTGCTGTCACCATGGTTAGTATGGAGAAAATGAAACCGAATACAGCTCCTTCCCAAGTTTTATTTGGACTTACCTGCACGAAAAGTTTGTGTTTCCCGAATGTTTTACCGCCAAAATATGCCGCCGTGTCGCAGATCCAAATCGTTGCGAAGATGGCAATGACCGTATACCCGCCCCATCGATTAATCTGCGCAAGCTGCTGGTCATTGGCTAAGCCCGCTGCAAAGAATTTATGAACGGGAAATCCGTACGGAAAGAGTTCACGTAAAAAAATGAGCGTGCCGAAGCACAGTGAAATGACCAGCACACCCAGTATGGTTGTGGCGATATTGATTGTCGGCGAACCTTTGGTTCGAAACAACTCGATGAGCATGATCAACAAGAGGAACTTGAGCAGTACAACGGTGAGAAGTTGATGTTGTGAAAACAACGAAAGATGGATTTCAAAATGGTCGATGACGAATTGGTAGATATCGACTTGAAATCGTTCGTAGATGAAGACGGCATTGACAATAACTCCGGCAGCGAGTCCGAGCGTTTTGAGCGGAGCAGCGCCTTTGGTTTCTGCAAGTCTATAGAACTCATACAATGCAAGCGAGGAGATGACGGCAATGAGGGAGAAGAAGAAATAGCCGCCAAGCATGGTAAGCCAAAGGATGATTGGAATAGCGACGAGCGCAACGAGAACACGCACAGTAAGATTTTTAAATTTTGGCATGGTTATTTTCACACTCAATGAAGTAATGAGAATCGATTACTATTTGTTGACAAGGTTTAACGTTAAGACAAACGTTACCAAATAAGTGAGCGACGTTTTGCCGTTTGTTAGACACCGCTCTACTCTTCAAAACCAAACTGTACGACTTGGCTGCGTCGGTTTGTTTGATAAAGTGGCTAACATGGCTCGACATTGAAGCGTTAGTTAGACTTTGATGGCGTTGAAGATATCGGTGTTACTCAGAATTCCGACAATCTCCTTACCATCAAAAACAATCGCTCTCCTGATTCCCACATGATTCATCAGCCGAGCACAATATTTTAGAGCGAGACCAGGAGAGACCGTGACGAGTGGTTTTGACATGATCTCAAAGACTCTGACTTCGTGTGGATCCTTACCAGGATCAACGATCATGTTGACCACATCCTTACGTGACATGATCCCCCATGCGTCTTCAGGTCCTCTTCGGTTCACGACCAGACTGGACACTCCCTTCTCCCTCATGAGCTTGATTGCATTGGCTACAGACTGATTACCGTCTATGTATGCTACATCTTTCGTCATAACATCAGCGGCTTTGGCGAATCTCACGTCTTTCAATATTTCCTTTGTCATAAATCTGTTCCTTTCCCTGAGTTTAGTATTGTTTTTCTGACTGACCCAGCATCGATCATTCCTATGAAGTTGATTGGTTTACATTTTCAACCTGAGTATATCTAAGTATTTTGTTCGCCATTTGTGTAATGAAAGTCGAGCTGTGTTGCGCAGTTCATGCAGGCGTCCATTTGGTTTCCTCAGTGAATCCGTCTCGAGACATCATGCGTGAGGCGAAGATATACAACAAAACTCAGAAAGAAGAGCGCAGCAAAGGCAACCAACTCGAACAGCATCGCTGGTATATCTACTGTCGTCTGTGCGGCTGCTAAGAGATTTTCATCCTGCAAACCATAATAGGAAGCAAGCACCGCCATAAGGTTATTGAAGAAGTGTGCTGATATGGGAAGCAAGAGACTTTGTGAACGATACCTCAGTAGTCCGAAGAACACGCCCAAACCGATTAACGGCACAACCTCGAATGGATTCATATGATACAAACCGAAGATCGTTCCTGCAAGTATTGCCGAAACAATAGGCGACATCAGCCGCTCAAATATTTTTTGGATGAGACCACGAAAGAGTAATTCTTCTACAATCGATGGTACCACTGCCACGACAAGAATGACCGCAAGGAGTTCCACTGGTGAATCAGCACGAATTAAAACTTTCGTTAGTTCCTCAAACAACTTCTTGATCGGTCCGATAAGATCACGTAGTAATTCTGGAAGAGGCACGAGTTCCTGAAAATACATATATGCTTCAAACACCCGCTGTAATGAAAAGAGTGCAATGAGCGCAAGAATTGATTCTCGCAGTCCTGGTACTCGAAACTGAAATACTCTACTCAATCGAGTAGCAAATAATCGCGCCAGCAGCAAGGTCGGAAGGAGAATGAAACACATCTGTCCGATGAGTGTCAGCCAACGCATTGTCCAAACATTTTCGCGAGTAATGGATGCAGTTCCTGTAACAAGAAATGTCAGCAAACCGCCGCCAACTTGATAGAGAAGAAAGATGGAAACAAGCGATACAAACGCGAACAAAAGTGGATGAATAGCATGCCGATCGAAAAAAGAAAGTTTTTCGGCAGTCACTTCTTCTTGATCCGCCGGTTCTGGGATGTGTTGGTGAAATTCAGTCATTTGGTAGGAAGCTGAGATTTGATCATTGCGGCAAGCAATGGGAACATAAGTTCGTGATGTCCCGTAAAATTGTAACCTCGTCCGTGTTTTTGTGTCGGTCGTTCAACAACATTCATCTGCGGACGATACTGTCGGATCATATCAAAGTTGGCAGTGGAAAATCCTTTCGCTTTATAGCCAAGATTACGGGCAACAGTGAGCGCTTTCAGAAAAACTTCCGGCATGATCACTGCAGAACCGAAGTTTAATACCACACCGCCGTTGATGAGATCCTTGACGGAATTCACGAACACTTTGAAATCCCGAAAACTCAATTCACCGGTTGCCGCGCCATCCATCGTTGCCTGTTGGTGAACGATGTCCGTACCAATTGCCGCATGCACTGTAACCGGAACATCAAGCTTGTAACAATTTGCAAGAATGCTGACGCTGCGGTTTCGTCCTTTCATCGCAATAATTTTTTTTGCAAGTGTTTCGCCGTACCCGGCTGTCGATTCATTCATTCCTTTCACAAGTGCGATGTTGATAAAGTCACCTGTTTCTTTCGACATGCCAAATGTTCCATCCATCAGATTGAGCGCTACATCTTCTGAAGTATGTCCCCACATCGCCGTTTCGACATCGTGGATGGAAGCTGCACTGTTCATTGCCACATGCGTGATGACACCGCGTTTGAGTAAATCAACAATGAGCGGTGAAAGTCCGACTTTGATGACGTGTGCTCCCATCATGAGAATGACAGGTTTCGTCTTCGTGCGAGCGCGGACGATGTCGTTCACGAGATTGCGTAATTCGTTACCGATGAGAATGCGCGGCAATGAATCGGCAAAATCCTTGAAGCTCGCTTTCTTTGCATCGAGCGGTATTGCAAAATCGTTCGGCGTCACTTTGCTCTTGCGGCCTTTGATAGAAATAGTCTTGACGCCGCTGAGGTCTATTTGCTTGAATTTTGTCATTTGAGAATTGGCTACTCCACTTTTGCTTTAATCGGTCCATTGATACCGGAGTATTCACGAAGCTCGGAATCTATCGATCCAACAACGACTTTTGTGCTTACTTTCACCGGTATCTTTCGTTCATCGTTCGTCAACCAGATAACGATGCGGCCGTCATTCTTGAACAATCCGCCTTCTTTCATAAGTGGCTCTACTAATACACAATTGAATGTTCCTGCTTCCACTTCAATTTGCTGGTACCCAAGAAACTTTACCGCAAGCTGGTATGTCGAGTCTTTATAGAAATTCTGTAAGTATAATTTCTCGCCCGGGCGCGATTTAGAAAAATCCAATGTGCGTACATAATACATTGCTGACACAGCATCGTGGACATACGGGGGAATCGAATAGCGCTTATCCTTTGCTATGGCGACATTGTTCAGTTGATCGAATTCTGCGGAAAAATCATATTTATATTTTCCTTCACGCACACGCTGTGTAAATCGCCATGGAAAGATCCCTTTCTTATCAAGCATTGTTTCGTAACGATCATCCACTTTATAAAAGAAGGAAAAGGTTGGCGTGGAAACAACTGTGAAGAGTACTTGATAACATTCCTTTCCATGAATTGTCTCGATCGCAGGAATCGAGAACACTGCTTCTCCGGCTGTGATAAAACTGTATCCGACATCGTAGACCAATCGTTCGCCAACAGAAAAAGCAGATTGATTGAGATTCCGAAGGTCGTCGTCAGATTTTGCAGCAAGCGTATCTTGTGCCTGAATTTGGGAGATGGCAGCAGTAAGAAAGGAGATCATACACACAAAGAAAATTTTTTTCATTCACAATGCTCCAATCTAAAAAAATCGTAAATCACAACAACTCACCATTGTCTAATTGCCAAGTATCAACTTCGCCGCAGCATCTAAAACTTGGTGTACTGAAATTTGATCCATACAATCATTCCCTTGGCATTCACCGCCTTTGCAGCGCGGACAACGTACCGGATCGGGAATAAAGATCGCCTTTTTGTCGGTCAATGGTCCCCAGCGTTTTGGACTCATCACACGCACAGGTGGATAGAATCCGATTACCGGAGTTCCGACTGCAGCAGCAATATGCAATGGACCGGTGGAATTCGCAACAAATAATTTCGCTGTCTGGATGAACGCTGCAAACTCTTTCAAGTTCAGAGTACTGATAAAAGGTTTCACACCATTCTTTGCTTCATGTGCAACATGATTGACAAGCGCTTCTTCTGTCTTCCCACCCGTAATCACAACCTGATAACCGATCTTTGTCAATTCAACAGCGAGTTGAGCAAAGCGTTCCGGTTTCCAATCTCGTGCCGAGCTACCGCTTCCCGGATGCAACAATACTAAACGGTCGGTGTCCGAAATTCCTAGCGATTGACGAACATCAGAAGCTGTTTTTTTCTCCTGTTGGGAGATAATAATCTTTGCTTCGGGCTTCGATGATACCGTGTGTCCCAAACCTTTCAAGAGCGAGAGATTGTATTCCGCTTCGTGCTTCTCTGCAGTCTTGCGATGTTCGTAGATTTTTTTGTTGAAAAGGAACGAGTACCATCGATAACCAGTTCCAACACGTACCGGAATTCTCGCAAGCCACAATACTAAAGCTATACGGAAGAATGGAAATGCTACCAATACTACATCGAAATGAGAATTTCGAATTTCCCTCAGCATCTCAAAGAACGGTCTTGCCTTTCCGTCTCTACTATAGAGAAGAGTACCTGCGATACCCTCAACCAAAGTGCTGGTATAGCTGCTTACCAACATCGTCACCCGTGCGTTCGGGAAGTTTGATTTAAGCGCTTCGACGGTCGGAAGTGTGAGAATTACATCTCCAATACGGTCTGTCCGAACGACTAAGATGTTTTGCAAGCGATATTATTCCGCTCCATTTATTGTCAAATCGTGGCTCAATATACACAGAGGTGGTGGGAGATGCAAGAAAAGTGATGAGAAGTTAAGCCATTGAGTCTAAAAATGAACATCCGAACCATTTACAACTTGTCAATTTATTGATTCCCTCGGAAACCTTTCCGATATTAGCCCCACGAAACTTTACAGATGTTGTTAAAAGCTCCGTGCTTTGAGAATTGCCCAGCTGCTCACACGGACATGAACGGCGGCAGTATTCACATAAAATATTAGGAGTTCCTGTGAGACACACCAAAGTGATCATCATGGGCGCAGCGGGACGGGATTTCCACAATTTCAATACCGTTTTCCGCACGGACGACCGCTACGAAGTCGTCGCGTTTACCGCAACACAAATTCCAAACATTGAAGAGCGTAAGTATCCTGCTGAGCTGGCAGGAAAGCTCTATCCAAACGGTATTCCCATCTTTCCAGAATCGGAACTGCCGCGCCTTATCAAAGAACTGAGTGCAGATGAGGTTGTCTTCGCGTACTCAGATGTTTCGTTCAACTACGTGATGAGCAAAGCAGCACTCGTAATGGCCTGTGGCGCTGATTTTAAATTGCAGGGCGCGCATCCAACGATGCTCAAGAGCACAGTACCGGTCATCGCTGTGGTCGCAGTGCGTACGGGATCCGGCAAGAGCCAGACTTCGCGCAAGGTGTGTCAATTACTCCGTGCAGCCGGAAAAAAAGTTGTTGCGATCCGTCATCCAATGCCGTACGGCGATCTGGTAAAGCAAAAAGTTCAACGGTATTCTTCTCTTGAAGACCTGCAAAAGCATGAATGTACTGTTGAAGAGATGGAAGAATATGAGCCGCACATCGTTAACGGAACGATCATCTACGCCGGGGTCGATTATGAAGCGATCCTTCATGCGGCAGAGAAGGAAGCCGACGTGATCGTGTGGGACGGCGGGAACAATGACATGTCATTCTATCAACCTGATCTCACCATCGTGGTAGCAGATCCGCATCGTCCGGGACATGAGATATCGTACTATCCCGGTGCAGTCAATATTTATCTAGCCGATGTGGTTGTCATTAATAAAATAGATACAGCCTCGCGCGAAAATATCGATATTGTTCGGAAAAATATCGTCAGCATCAATCCGAAAGCAATCATCATTGAAGCGGCATCGCCCATTACAGTAGAAGATGAGACTGTTATCCGCAACAAGCGCGTGCTCGTGGTGGAAGATGGACCCACATTGACGCATGGTGAGATGATGTATGGCGCCGGTGTGGTTGCTGCTCGAAAATATGGTGCAAAGGAAATCGTCGACCCGAGACCTTGGGTCGTTAATTCTATTGCAGAAACATTCAGGAAATATCCGCATATTGGAACATTGTTGCCGGCAATGGGATATGGTGGAAAACAGATTACGGATCTCGAGACGACAATCAATACAGTCGATTGCGACTCAGTCATCATCGGCACACCGATCGACCTACGCCGTATTATTAAGATCAACAAACCAAGTACACGCGTCCGCTATGAATTAAACGAAATCACAAAACCGGACTTGAATGAAATCCTGAACACCTTCATGAAAAAACATGGATTGAAATAACATCATATGGAGGAACACAACATGTTGTGTCCCTCCCAAGGAGAATAAACCATGAAACGAGATTTCCTCGGTATTGCAGACTGGTCAACGAAGGAATTGATGCAAATCCTCGACCTTTCAAAAAAAATGAAAGCACATCCAAAGAAGTTTGCCAAATCTTTAGAAGGTAAATCGGTAGCGTTGATTTTTGAAAAGCAATCACTGCGCACGCATGTGACATTTGAGATCGGCATGAAACAGCTGGGTGCCAACACAGTGTATCTGACCAATGCCGATATTAGTCTGGGCAAACGCGAATCCATCTATGATATAGCGAAAAACCTCGAACGATGGGTTGATGCAGTTGTCATCCGAACGTTTGCGCAGAAGAATATCGACGATCTTGCAAAGTTCGCAAAGGTGAGCGTTATCAATGCTCTGACAGACTTCGAACATCCGTGTCAAGCAGTTGGTGATTTTCTTACCATTCATGAACACCTCGGCTCTTTTAAGGGAAAGAAACTCGCGTGGATTGGTGATGGTAATAACGTCTGTCACTCGCTTATGCTCATGGCAGCAAAAGTAGGAATGGACTTTATTGCGATTACTCCTGCAGGTTTACAGCCTCATTACACCGTTGTAGATCGAGCAATGGAAATTGCGGGAACCACAGGAGCAAAGATCGAACTCTCGTGCAATCCATCAGAAGGTGTACATGACGCTGATGTTATTTACACAGACGTATGGGTCAGTATGGGACAAGAGGCAGATTTCGATACGAAGATGAAGGCGTTTGCAGGATTTCAAATTGATGCCGAGTTAATGAAACAGGCAAAACCCACAGCCATCTTTATGCACTGCCTGCCGGCACACCGCGGAGAGGAAGTAACAGATGAAGTGATGGATTCACCTCAGTCCGTAGTATTTGATGAAGCAGAAAACCGGCTTCACACACAGAAAGCAATTCTGTATACGCTGTTGAAAGATAAAGGACGTGAAAAACTCCATACTCGTCGCAGTCGGCGGAAACTCGCTCATCCGAGCCGGACAGCGCGGAACAATCGCCGAACAGCTCGTAAACGCTAGACTCACCGCCGAAAGTCTTGCAGGAATTGTTGCGCGGGGCTATGCGCTGATCGTTTCACATGGCAATGGTCCGCAGGTCGGTGCACAATTGCTGCGTTCAGAGGCCGGCTCATCGCAGACGTACACGCTTCCACTTGATGTGTGTGTCGCCATGACGCAAGGTGAAATCGGTTTTATGCTGCAAAATTCCATGCAAACGGCATTCCGCAAACAAGGAATCAAACGTTCTGTTGTTACTGTTGTCACACAAGTTGTTGTAGATAAAAACGATCCTGCATTTCAACGTCCGACAAAACCGATTGGTCCGTTTTATTCCAAAGAAGTTGCAGAACAAAAGAGAAGGGTATTGAGTTGGAGTATCGTTGAAGATGCTGCTCGTGGTTATCGCCGTGTTGTTGCTTCTCCTCTACCAAAAGATATCATTGAACTGGAAGTGATAAAGGATTGTCTGGAACATAATAATGTCGTAATAGCTGTAGGCGGCGGCGGAATTCCCGTGATACTTGAAAATGGTGAAGTCAAAGGCATTGAAGCGGTGATTGACAAAGATCGTGCGTCTGCATTGCTCGCGTCAAAATTGGGCATCGAGCATCTTGTCATCTCGACAGAAGTGCCCGAGGTCTATATCAATTTTAAAAAATTTAATCAGCTGGCACTTCGAATCAGCACAGTCGCAGAAGCAAAAAGGCATCTTGCTGATAGACAATTTAGTGAAGGCAGTATGAAGCCAAAGATTGAAGCTGCGCTTGATTTTCTTTCGGCAGGCGGGCAGCGTGTGACCATTACCGATCCCGAACATCTCCTTGGTGCGTTGGAAGGCAAAGCGGGAACGAGGATAACTTTATAAAATTCAAATCAAAAATAACAATATGAATTACATTTGCTCTATAATAGCCCTGCCTACTGAATTGTATATACTTTTTTAACTCCACAAAAGGGGAAAGAATTCCACTAAGGATTCGAGATTATCAAAGGCAATAAGATCGGAGGACAGCATCTTTCTCTTGTGTTGTCGTGTTGGGGAACGAAGCGTATATTCATGTATTCATTTGCTGCGGAGCATAGAGCTTTAACGATATATGAAGAAACCGATTCCAGAACAGAATACCCGCATAAACATTGATCCATATGCTTCTTTTCGATTCCCCGAATTCCGTTATCTCATAGCCGCTTCATTTTTATTGACAATGGCATTGATGATTCAAGAAGTTGCCATTGGCTATGAACTGTACCGCATTACTCGCGATCCGTTGGCGCTGGGACTCATCGGACTTGTCGAGGCAATACCATTCATTTCATTTACGCTCTATGGAGGCCATGTTGCGGATCGTAGCAGCAAGCGGAAGGTGTTGATGTGGAGTGTCGGTGGAATCGTTCTCAGTTCTGTGATGCTTCAATTGTTTACTCGACAGCAGGATCAGATTCACCAGTCGGTATTGTTGATTGCAATCTATGGGGCAATATTTGTCATTGGATTATGCCGTGCATTTCAATCGCCGACAGCAATGTCGTTGCGCGGGATTCTTGTTCCACCTGCATTGTTCGAAAATGCTGCAACATGGGGAAGTTCTTCATGGCAAGTTGGCGCCATTCTTGGTCCTGCTGCAGCCGGATTTCTATATACATGGATCGGTTTTGCTAATACTTTACTGATTGTAACACTGCTTGTCGGTTCATCTTTTCTGCTTTATTCTAAAATCAAAGATCGTCCGATTGCCCAGATTGCTCAGCATGATAGTGTTGTCGCAAGCATTAAGGAAGGCATACGGTTCGTTTTCAACACAAAAATAATTCTCTATTCAATTTCGCTCGATCTTTTTTCCATTCTCTTTGGCGGCGTGATGGCGATACTGCCAATCTATGCCCAAGATATTTTAAAAGTGGGTGCAGAAGGACTTGGAATACTGCGCGCCGCTCCATCTATTGGTGCAACGCTCATGCTCATTTTGCTTTCGCGTTTCTCGCCCATGGAGCATGCCTGGAGGAATTTACTTATTGCTGTTGCAGGATTTGGTGTGTGTATTTTGATCTTTGCTGTCTCGCCTTGGATGCTGGTCTCAGTGGCAGCTTTGTTCCTGAGCGGTGCATTCGATAGCATTAGTGTGGTTATCCGAGCGACCATTCTTCAGGTGATGACTCCCGATGAAATGCGTGCACGGGTGATGGCCGTGAATGGAATTTTCCTCGCCTCATCAAATGAGATTGGTGCATTTGAATCAGGTTCAGCAGCAAAATTATTCGGGACAGTACCATCGGTACTCTTTGGCGGCACAATGACGCTGCTCATCGTCGGTTGGGTATATTTTAAAACCGGTGATCTGTTGAAAGTGAAAGTGATGGGTCGGGCCATTTCTAAGTAAAGATTCAAGTCCATGAATCTGCGTCATTCCTTAATTGAATATTTCAACACCCGGTGTAAAGATGCTCACCACTTATTAGAATGACGTTGAGTGTCAAATTTGGATTGTTTAGCGTAATTGGTAAGAAATCAATGATTTTCTTAGAGTAATAACTTTTTTTCCTTTGGCACAAATATTGGAGCATGAATAATGGAAAGTTCGATAAGAAATATTCTACGAGCATATATGCAAAAGAGCAAGTTGAGGAATCTAAATTTATTTTTTAAGGAGAAACAATCATGGTAGCTTTATTCGTTGTCGCCACAATCCTTCTCTGCGTTGGAATTGAACTACTCCGAGATCGAGCCAAGCAGCGGAAAGCAGCACCATCAGCTGCTCAAATACCGGCAGATCGATTTTTTTTACCGAAAGGATTCTTTATCAGCAAAGCCCACACATGGGTCGAGCTTACATTCGCCGGTGAAGCACGTGTTGGTGTCGATGACTTTGCGCAAAAAGTCATCGGATCAATTGACAGAATCGAAGTTGCACCGCTCAAAAAGGAATTGAATAAGGGGGACACACTTCTCACTGTGGCTCATGGCAATCGGGTGCTCTCGATTCCCGCTCCGATATCCGGTACAGTATTAACTGTAAACGAATCACTGCTTGCTTCTCCCCAAATGCTTCATCAAGACCCATATGTAGCTGGATGGGTTGCCGTGATCGTTCCCAAAAACATTTCACCGGAATTACGTTTACTTGCCATCGCGGATGAGGCGGCGAAATGGCTTAGAAAAGAAGTCAGCCGCTTCCGTGATTTCATAAAAGAGCAAGCACAAATTGGTGTACCGGCAACCGCAGGCGTTACCATGCTGGATGGAGGCGCACCATTGAATGGAGTGCTGGAGCAGTTTAATGAAAGCACATGGAATGCTTTTGAGAAAGAATTTTTGAAGGCAGAATAAATACCAACAAGACTCCGATGATCACTCTCCTCCTCATTAAGGTGAGATGTAAGATGTGAACTTATGAAAGTTGTCTGAAATTCTGGAGAAGCTGATATGTTTGGTTATGGAATGTTGATTGATACGACTCTCTGTGTTGGTTGTTATGCCTGTGAAGTCGCTGATGCTGAACGGTGGGGAAATCCTGTTTCAGAACAGCATGTCCTTTCCTCGGTTCAAAACACAGCCGTATTGCAAGTCGATGAATCGTATCTGCCACGCATGTGCATGCATTGTGCAGAACCTACGTGCGCTTCGGTGTGTCCGGTTGGTGCGTTTAAGAAAACGAAAACGGGTGCTGTTGTCTATGATGCAGACAAATGCATGGGCTGCAGGTATTGTATTCAAGCGTGTCCTTTCGATGTTCCGAAATACCAATGGAACAGCCTGAATCCGAAAGTAACGAAATGCGATTTGTGTCATGAGCGCATTGAAAAAGGCGAAAGACCTGCTTGTGCAGAAGCATGTCCGACGGGTGCTCGTACATTTGGCACTGTGGATGAACTTATCAAAGAAGCGCAAAAAAGAATGTATGTCGATTCGGGTAAGTACTATCCGTCTATCTATGGAGTTCGTGAAGCGGGTGGAACGTCGATTCTCTATATCTCGGATAAATCGTTCGAGAAACTCGGATTGAAAATGAATCTTCCCAATCATCCTTTGCCGAATCTTACATGGGAGATTCTCTCAAAGATTCCAAATTATGTCTTCTGGGGCAGCACGTTGTTGTCTGGTGTTTGGTGGATTACCAACCGACGCAAAGAGGTCCAAGCCTTCGAACTTAAATTGAAGGAGATGGAATCTCAAAAGAAAAACGGTACTCCGGATCACTATGAATAGGCAACGGAGACAGTTATGATTTGGAGAGTATTTTCTAAGCTTACATTTTGGACAGCGGTGTTTTGGGTCATTATGGCTGCAGGAGTTGTCTCCACGGTCATTCGTTTTGGCTGGGGACTTGGTACTGCGACAAACCTCAGCGATAAATTTCCTTGGGGATTGTGGGTTGGTTTTGATGTCGTATGCGGTGTCGGTCTTGCAGCGGGTGGATTTGTTATTGCCGCCTCGGTCTATCTCTTCAACCTTGAGCGATATCGCCCGATTCTGCGGCCTGCAATTCTAACTGCATTTCTTGGATATGTTTTAGTGATTTTAGGACTGATGTTCGACTTGGGAAAACCATGGAATGTGTGGCACCCGATCATCATGTGGAATCCGCATTCTGTCATGTTTGAAGTTGGCTGGTGCGTCATGCTCTATACGACAGTGCTCGCTTTGGAATTCAGTCCGATTATTTTCGAAAAATTAAATTTTGAACGCCCGCAAAAGATCATCCATAGTATCACCATTCCAATGGTTCTTCTCGGTGTTGTTCTGTCATCACTCCATCAATCATCACTTGGATCATTGTTTCTTATCATTCCGGAAAAAGTGTATCCTCTTTGGTACTCTTCCAGCCTGCCATACCTTTTCTTTGCATCGGCAATGGCAGTCGGTCCGGCGATGGTGATCATCGAATCTTTCTTGAGTTCGCGGGCATTCCATCGTGAGATAGAAGTACATATACTTACGCAAATTGCTAAAGTGACCGTTGTGGCACTTGCGGTCTATCTTGTGCTTAAAATTGAAGATATTCATACGATGAGACTTTGGCAATATGTCTTTACGTTTAATTATGAAGGAATGATGTATTGGGTAGAAATTGGATTAGGTGTCATTCTCCCGATGCTTCTGCTCATCAGCCCGCGCGTGCGAATGAATAGAAGAGGACTTTTTGTTTCTGCATTATTGGTTGTTATGGGGTTTGTGTTCAATCGGCTGAATGTTGCAATCACTTCTGTAGAACGAAGTGCAGGAGCAAATTATTTTCCATCGGCGATTGAGAGCTCGATTACATTAATGATTGTTGCATTAGGATTTGCAATCTTTCGACTTGCTGTCAAGTACTTGCCGATCTTTCCCGAACACCACGAAGAAGAACATAGGGTTGCTCAACATGAAGTTGTACATTTTATCGATGTTTCGGCTTGATAAATTAAAAGCATGAAATTGGAGGAGAAAAAATATGGAAAAGAAATCAACTCAGAGTGTTATTCCTCAAGGCGAACTGCGATGTGTTTGGATGGATGCAGGGGTAACAGGATTTAAACTTTGTGATCAAGAATTTCGTTGCGAGTCCTGTGAATTCAATAATACCATCCAGAAACGGCAATTAGGAACTATGGATCCTCGCAATGAGGAAGAGTCGGTTGTCCCCATAGAAGAAAAAGCAATGACCGCCGATGCACTCTTCAGAAACACATTGAAGAATTATCTTGAAGGTTTACATGCAGTTGTAGTACCGCAGGATAGAATGTATAATCGCAGTCACTATTGGGTTCAGGAGAACGAGACAGGCAAGTATCGAATCGGAATCAATCACATCCTTGCAAATTTCTTTCAACCGATACTCAGTATCGTCGTCTCAAAAGCTCCATCAAGCATACGACGGCATGATCCGTTCTGCTGGATTATCTTACCGGGGGGCGCCATTACACTTCGTTCTCCCATCGACGCAACCATTTGCAAGTTTAATCCGGCATTGCAGCAAAAACCGAATTTGCTGGGTATGTCACCGTTTGGCGAAGGTTGGATTATGGAGATTACCACAAAGACGAAAGGACTTCATAGTTTTAGTTCTGCAACTGATTCGCGGCAGAATATCGAACGAACAATGCGAAACATTGAACATTCATTTACACATGCTTTCCGATATAACCACCCTTCAGCAGGGACAACGTTGTTTGACGGCGGTATTGGTGTAAACAGCATCGAAAGCATCCTCGGTCCAAAAGTCTACTTAGAAGTTGTGAATCGGATAGTGCACTTACCTCAATAATTTCAAATACTATCTATTTCCAGCCTTTCCCATTACTTTTTTTGGGAGAGGCTTTCTTTTTATTGAGACTTTAAGCCATTCTTACCGCAGATTGTTGAGTTTATCAACCCTGTTTGTTATTGGCACAAATCTTGCCAAAAAACTGTATATTAATTCAACTTGAACACTATGCGATTTTTCCATTTACTTGGTTTTCGATTATTTCTCGGTATTGCAGTGATCGTGTTGGTTGGAACGACGCTGTTTACCATGCTTCTTGTAGACTGGCAATCCAGCAAGTATATAGCTTCTGCTAAACAATCGGCAACGAATATCAGCGATCTTATTAGTCGATCAACCCGTTACAGTATGCTGCTCAATCGGCGGGAGGATATTTACGAAATTATAAAAACCATTGGAAATGAGCCACGCATAGAAGGAATACGTATCATAAATAAAAAAGGGATGGTTACATTTTCGACGCAAGAAGCTGAAGTTGGGAAAAATATCGATATGACTGCTGAGGCGTGCATTGGCTGCCATGCAACAGGGAAGCCGGTTGTTCCGCAGAAAGATCCGACACTCAAGCGCATTTTCGATTCACCAAAAGGATATCGTGTTATCGGTATCATCACTCCTATCCGAAATGATGCAAGTTGTTCCACAAGTGATTGCCATGCGCATAGCTCTTCCCAAACCGTGCTCGGAATTCTTGATGTCATGATCCCGCTTCAGGATGTCGATCAGGATATTGCACAGTTCGAACGTACACAAATTCTTGGGTCGCTTTCACTTGTCGTTCTGCTCACCGGCTTCGTTACTGTCTTCATCTGGAGGATGGTCAATATTCCTGTCAAGAGACTTGTGATTGGGACTCAGGAAATCGTGAAAGGGAATCTCGATTATCGTATTGATGTCCAAATGAGTGATGAAATTGGATCGTTGGGAATGTCCTTTAATCAGATGACACAGGAGTTAAAACGCGCACGGACAGAACTGACTACTTGGACACAAACACTTGAACAGCGTGTTGCCGAAAAAACAGAAGAGCTTCGCCGTGCACAAAAGCACATGGTACAAATTGAAAAGATGGTATCGCTTGGTACCCTTGCTGCCACTGTTGCGCATGAATTGAATAATCCGCTGGAAGGTATCCTTACATATGCCAAGTTGCTGCGGAAAAAAATGGAGCGTGAAATTCCGTCGGCGGAAAGTACACAAGAAATGGTCGGCGAGCTTACGCTCATTGCGGACGAGACGGCGCGTTGCGGCAACATCGTCAAGAATCTCCTGCTATTCTCGCGGGAGAAAGTCGGCGAGTTTAAAGATTCCGATCTGCGGTTGATCATCGAGCGAAGTTTCAAGCTTATCGACCATCACTTGAAAATGAATAATATTACATCTGTCGTTGAGATGGGAGATAAACAGGTTGTTCTGTACTGCGATCCGCACCAATTAGAAGAGGCGTTGCTTGCGCTTGAGATCAATGCTGTTGAGGCGATGCCCGGCGGTGGTTCGTTCTATATCCGCGTAGAAGAAGTTGAATATCTCAATGCAGTGCAGATTACAGTGCGCGATACAGGAAGCGGGATTCATGAAGAAGATATGCCACATATCTTTGAGCCGTTTTATACAACAAAGAAAGAAGGCAAGGGCACCGGACTCGGCCTCTCGGTGGTCTATGGCATTATCGAGCGTCATAGCGGTTCAATATCCGTAGAATCAAAACAAGGCATGGGCACGACATTCACTATTACACTTCCACGGCAAACTTTGCCGAATGAAGAGATACATAGTTAAAAAAATTTTTATCAAGGGACATGAATTATGACTGAAAAAAAGTCTGCACCACAAAGCATCATGATTGTTGATGATGAACTGATTGTCCGTGAATCGCTGACGAAGTGGTTCCGGCAAGATGGGTACCGCGTTGAATCGGCGGAAGATGCAAATCACGCACTCAAATTAATGAATGAAGGTCCATGGGATCTGGCACTGCTCGATATCAAGATGCCCGGAATGAGCGGACTTGATCTTCAGAAACGCCTCAAGGAGATCGACAAGAACACAAGTGTTATCATGATCACGGCATACGCTTCAGTCGAAAGCGCTGTACAGGCGCTGAAAGAAGGTGCGTTCGATTATGTCACCAAGCCCATTGATCCGGAACATCTTTCGCATCTTGTCACAAATGCTCTTAAACAGAGAAAATTGGTAGAAGAAAATGTCCAACTTCGCGAACAGATATCAGATATCGTCAAAGCAAACGAGATCGTTGGTGAAAGTCAGCAAGTCCAGAAAGTGATAGAGCTGGCAAAGACCGTTTCTAAAACCGATACAACAGTAATGCTGCGCGGTGAAAGTGGAACCGGCAAGGAGCTGATTGCGCGGGTCATTCACGCTAACAGCAGCCGTCGCTACTTTCCAATCATTGCCGTCAATTGCGGTGCAATGGCTGAAAGCCTTCTGGAGAGCGAGCTATTTGGTCATGAGAAAGGTTCATTTACCGGCGCACAGTTTCGCAGAAAGGGAAAATTTGAATTGTCTGATGGTGGAACAATCTTTCTCGATGAAATCGGAACAATCAGCCAAAAAATGCAAGTGCAGTTATTGCGTGTTCTCGAGACGAAGCAATTCACACGTGTCGGCGGAAACGAAGTCATCTCCAGCGATTTTCGCGTGATCTGCGCTACGAATCGTGATCTCGAAGCCGCTATTAAAGAGGGATCGTTTCGTGAAGATCTCTATTACCGTCTGAATGTTTTTACTATTGTGATTCCCCCGCTGCGTGAGCGCCGGCAGGATATTCCATTCCTTGCTGAGTATTTCTGCAATAAACATGCAGCCGCTATGCACAAAGCGATCACTGAGATTAGTCCGAATGCAATGGATATTATGGTGCAGTATGATTGGCCGGGCAACGTACGGGAATTGGAAAATGTAATGGAACGTGCAATGGTGCTTGCAAAGCCGCCGGCAATTCAGCACACCGATTTACCCTTCCAGTTAGCATCTAAAGCGCATGGGCTGCAGGCAGATTCGATTGCGGCGATTGAGCGAGCTCACATTGAAATGATTCTTCACCGATGCGGATGGAATATTTCGCGGTCGGCGGATATTCTCGATATTGATCGCGTCACGCTGTACAACAAAATCACCAAGTACGGTTTAAAGAGACCATAAGCGATGTCGTCAATTCTGATCGTTCCGATTCGGCCGGTCGATCATGCGGAATTAACGTCGCTTATCGCACCGTTAACAAGCGCATTTGAACAATCGGTTTCCATCGAAGAATCGAGCTACGTTGATCCGGCGTTCGCATTTGATTCATACCGTAACCAATTCAATTCCACTTCCATCATTGCTGCACTTCTCAAAAGCTATCCAACACATCAAGGGAAAATCATTGGAATAACAACGGTGGATCTTTTTGTACCTGTGTTCACGTATGTGTTCGGAGAAGCCCAGTTAGATGATAAAGTTGCTGTGCTTTCTTCGTTTCGGCTCAGAGAAGAACTCTTCGGATTGGATCCGAATCCCGAGTTAAAACACATTCGCTTATTAAAGGAAGCTGTTCACGAGCTTGGCCATACCTTCGGACTTATTCACTGCCATAGACCGGAGTGCGTCATGCACTCCTCTACTTCAGCCGAAGAGATCGATGTGAAAGGGAAGAATTTTTGTGCAGAGTGTGAGCAGACAATAAGGGAAGCAACATCAACGATGAGTTGAATCTTGTGGGACAGGTTAATAACCTGTTCTATAAAAAAGAAAACTTATCGAGCGCCGGTAATATAATTTTCCAATTGCTTGATTGTGTCTTCATGCTGGGAAATGATGGCTTTCACGACATCTCCAATTGAAATCATGCCGACCACTTTACTGTTTTCCAATACGGGGAGATGACGGATGCGTTTGCCCGTCATGAGAGCCATGCAATCTTCGATGGATTGATCAGGTGCTACAGAAATCACACCAGAGGTCATGATATTTCGTATGGTAATATTATGGGAGGATTCTCCTTCTAACACTACCTTTCTTGCGTAGTCTCGTTCTGAAAAGATTCCTATCAATTGATTGCCTTCCATCACTAAGAGTGCCCCGACATTTTTTTCAGCCATCACTTTCAGGGCATCAAAGACCAAGGTGTCCGGTGCGGTCGACCAGATATCACTACCTTTGGATTGCAAAACACTTCTGACGGTTGTCATAATACTACTCCTCTCAATTGTCTATGACTAAACACACATTGGATGGTATTGATTCCCTCAATAAGATGCGAAAGTCCGCGAAGAAAATCAATCAATAATACATTCTATGATTGTGCTTGTACAAGAAATGATGTTTTAATAACTCTCGCATTGATTCTTAGAGAGTGTCCAGTGAGATGACTAATTGATCTACACACCGTGCAATATCAAAACGTTTGAGAGCGTCGGCCCGTGCTTCAGAGGAAAAAGAAGATTGTAGCCGCTGATCCTTGAGTAGCTTTAAAAGTGCATCTGCAAGTGCCGGCACGTCTCGCGGCGGGATGAGAAGTCCGGTGGAGCCATCCGTAATAATTTCCGGTACACCACCGGAGTTTGTTGCAACAATTGCTTTTCCCATCGCCAATGCTTCAACGAGGACAAAGCCAAATGTTTCGGTATGGGAAGGAAGCACGAAGATGTCAAGTGCAGACATGAATTCCGGTACCGCATCAGTAAATGGAAGAAACTGAACCTCGTCGCTCACTCCAAGTTCGATGCTCAGATCTCTCAAGTTCTTTTTGAATCCATGCTGCCCTTCAGTTTCATCTCCAGCGATAACGAAGTGCAAATGAGTTTGATGTTTTAAAAGAATCGGAATAGTTCGAATGAACTCCTCCTGTCCTTTTTGCGGGTCCAATCTACCTAACATACCAACCACAAGTTTTGATTGTGGAATGTCAAACTGGTTTCTGGTTGTTTCTCTATTGTAGAGGTTGGGATCAAAGCGTTTCATGTCCGAACCAATGGGGATGACGCTAATTCGTTCCTGAGGCATGCGTGTATGCTCAATAACTTCCTGTTTCATCTTCTTTGTCAGAGTAATCCAGAGTGAAAGATGAGAGTACATCCATGTGTGGAGAATATCGCGTTTATTTATACCGAACTGCATTTCCTGGTAGAACACAAGTTTCGCATATGGATAGAGCAAGTGTGCAACCGTGACAATACTCATGTCTTTTGATTGCATGATAACAACGACGTCTATGCGTCGGGATCGAAGAATGCGCGCCAAATGGATTGAAGCCGCAACATCGCCGTACTTCAATTTTGTCTTTAAGAGTTCTACTTTGAGATCATATTGTCTAGCAGACTGTGCCAGCGATGTGTTCGGTGGTACGATAATAAGGCAATCTGCCATTCTCTTGTTGAATTCAGATGCGAGTTTCAGTATGCTTAATTCTAGTCCCCCGAAAGAAGAGGAGAAACAAACAAAGGCGATGTTGCAGTTTTTTGAAAATGTTATCTCATCATTCATCGAAGATCAGGATTTCTTGTCATGCATTTATATGAAGGTGTTCGGTTTTTGTTCCTCCAATAAAATGAAAATTTCCAAGACAAACATGACGTTTCTTCCCTTTTTTGAAAAGGATCATGAGGGGCAAATTCCTTGCACAACAACAATTCCTTCAGCACAATCAGGTGCTCTTGCCCTTTCTGAACAGTGCTTCTTTCTCCTAAAAAAGGATTATATACTCTCGGGTTATTCCCGCTTAAGGGAATCATCGGTATCCTCTGTACAAAACAGATTACACTTGTTAAAATCAGGTCGAGATTTGTTCCAAAGTGAAAATTTTTATAGTTTGAACCAGGAGTTTTGAGCTCAGAGAACACTCCTAAGAGTATAGTTTTGGGCTCTTCAACGCGGTCCCTTAACTACGCCATACAACTATAATAACTCGAGCTCGACGTTTCCCCGGAACAATGCACTTTTGGAGTTGAATTTAAAAGGAGTCCTCATGATAAAATTTTTACGTTCAATACGAGAGCACACAACAGAGTTCTTTGCAAGGTACCCTGCCTTGCTTTCGGGATATATTATTTATTGCTACTTGTTCATCTCCATCGTGCGTCTGTTTTATAAAGTGAAATACCATGGTGCAACGTTATCCGATGCCTATGATATTTTCAGTGCACTGCCATTCATGTGGCTCTTGGCAGTTAGTTTGGTGAAAGTGATTGAGTATCGTTCAAAACTTCATCAACACGAAACACAGCAGTTGGTGCATGAGAAAGAATTACAAATAAAAGATACTCAACTGAAAACCATGCATGAAGTTGTAAAGGGTTTGCAGCATCAGATCAATAACCCGCTTGCCATCATTGCTCTCTTAATTAGTAAAACAAAAAAATCGGTAAAGGATAATCAAGAAGCAATCAAGAATATTGTGTCCATTGAACATTCCGCCAATAGTATCGCCCAGGCGCTCGAAGACTTTAAACGGGCAGAGCTCTATAAAACTGACCACATTGGCTCACTGGAGGGAAAGATCGCTGCAATTCCAAAAGAACAATGAATAGGAAATATGCGTCAGGAAGTAATTCCTGACACCACCCCTACGTGCCGTCATGACTTTCATCCTGACGGTGGTAAGGAAGTGAAAAATAACTTGAAGATAACCCCAGAACTTGCTCTGTGGTTATGTTTCACAATACGAAAGACAGACTCACTATGGCAAAAATATTAGTTGTCGATGATGAAAAAGATACACTCACTGCAATTGAAGCGGTACTCTCCTCGGAAGGAAATGAGATTATACTGGCAGAAGACGGTGTACGAGTATGAGAGTCTGTCAGTACTCATCCACCTGATGTGATTGTATGTGATATAGAAATGCCGAAGCTCAAAGGATTCGATGTTCTTGCTGAACTGCGAAAGGATCCTGTGACTTTAAAAACTTCAATTATTTCCTTGACTGGCAGAACCCGATATCACAACTTTGATTCAGTCGATGGAACTGAATGTCAATGATTTTCTCACAAAGCCATATACTGTGCAAGAATAGAAGGCTGGCGCTTGTAACGGTCTACCTACGGTTATACATTGTAGGGATTCCAGAATTCAGTTGTCGTTCATGCTCACCTAAGAGCACTTCGTCCTACAAAAAGGATTAATCCCTTTTTCATTCTTTCGAGCTATTCCCGCTTATAAAAATCATCATCATACTTCATTAGTGATAGGTGAAGAGTATTTCGTACTCGAAGGATAGATGGTCGCTTCCTTAGCGTGTAGGTCAAGAGATAATTTCCCAATCAGAATAATAGTTAATAAAAATATTAAAATATTCCATGCTCTCAAAAGGAAGAAATATGCAAGAACTCATTGCAGTAGAAGAACCAGAGCGGCTTAATGATGCACGAACCTATATCCAGACGGCACGAGAGTATGGAGTACGCGAACTTGATGTGACGCTCATCCGTCCGACCAACTACACGGACGACGGTTATCCGATTAAAACACGTATCGGTGTTATCCGCAGTAACACGTTAACCCAGATCGGAACGCTTGTCCGCGATCTTGAGAAGGAATCTTTCTTCCATACAGTCACCCTCAACATCCGCAAAATCGATGAAGCGATTGAGTGGATACCTGTGAAGGATATCGTCAAGCGTTCTAAAGTTTCTGGGGTGAAGTCAATCGTTATGCTTGTCGGTGTTCAAACAAACCAGTACCCTCGTGCGTTGGATATTGCTTCGCAGTTTCGGCCATACGGAATCCCGGTATTGATCGGAGGTTTTCATGTAAGCGGTATGCTCGCTATGATCGGTGTTACAGATGATCTTAAGGCTGCAATGTCAAAAGGAATCATTCTTGTTGCCGGAGAGGTAGAAGGAGGTCGGTTGTCTGTTGTTGTAGAAGACGTTCTCAGGGGAAGGGCACAAACACTCTATAATTTTTTAAATCCCACACCCAATCTCATGGATGTTCCGATACCATATATTACGAAGGATGAATTTGATAATTTCGCCTCGCGATTTACTACCATTGATACAGGGCGAGGATGCGTTTTTAACTGTGACTTTTGCACCATTATTAATGTTCAAGGTCGGACAATGCGGTATCGGAATCCAAAGCAAGTTGTCGATTTTGTGCGGCAAAGTTATCATGAGGCAGGCGTTTCACACTCCTTCTTCACGGATGACAACACAGCGCGAAATCCTCAATGGCGAGAACTTTTTTCACAACTCATCCACCTGCGAGAAGAAGAAAAGATACCGTTCACATTCATGATGCAGAGCGATCTCGCAGCGCGGAAAATGCCAGGAGGAGATTTCTTTGAACTCGCAGCACGGGCAGGCTGCAATCAAGTCTTCTTCGGTGTGGAAAGTGTGAACCGAGAGAATCTCCGTTCCAAAGATAAGTTTCAGAATCAGGTCTCCGAGTACAAAGATCTCGTTGCTCATTGCCATTCACTCGGCATCTCCTGCCACGCAGGTTATATGCTGGGACTGCCGTTCGATACATCGGCAAGTATCAAACAGGATATTGCAGAACTTCAACGAATGATGTTTGATTCTGCTTCGTTCTACATTCTTGCTCCGCTCCCGGGTTCAAAGGATCACCAGCGGTGGTGGCGGGAGGGACGATGGATGAGCGATGATTTCAATACATACGATTCGGCGCATGTCGCGGTAGAGCCGGAACGCATGTCTCGTGATGAACTTTTGAAAGCATACCATAATGCATGGGAACAGTTTTACTCTACAGAGCATATGGTCAACGTTCTTAAGATCTGGAGGCATGACCAATACTATTATAGAGAGAAACTGTCTTTCTTTGCCTGGTACCTCTATTCATCAAGAATTGAACGATTACACCCAATGAACTGCGGATTTTGGACAGTACGGCGCCGAAATGATCGCCGAGTTGGATTTCCCCGTGAAGCATATGCCCTGTTTTGGTGGAATCGGTCGAAGGTTCTTGCTCTCCGGTTATGGGGAATAGTGAAACTTTTCTTTCAGCTCGAAGAAGTATGGCTTCAGAGTCGATCGAAAAGTAAAATTGAAGATGATCTGCATGAAATGATCAGAAAGACAGGGCAGGGCATCATAGATTGGCGAGAAATAAAAGTGAAGGAACTCGCATCGTTCTATGCGAAGCTTCACATCGAGATGCCGGAAGTCAAAGTGCCCTCTATTGTACGTCTCTGGTTCAGGAAGCGGAACCCATTCGCCGGTGCATTTACGAGAACATATGTTCAACACATCTGGCGGCGATGGTATTTGTATCTGTGGAATCCATTGACGTGGGTAGAAGTGTGGTTGTTCGAATGGGTGAATGGTCTTCGTTTTCTCGGTCACTTTCTTGGCGAGGGAACAGAAAAGAAATTGACCCCATTCTAGAACTTCCTTTGAGTATATCGTCGATGAAAACAGGATATTCTTTTTAGGAGGATTCGCTGCAACGTCCGCTTGGTAAGGGAGGTGCAGCAAGAGCGGAACATCTCGTTTAGTTCGCTTGCTATACCGAGTTTGAGCGGACCTGGTTCTATCGCAGTCGTCATTACTATTCCATCGTCCGTACTTGAATGAATCAGAAAAGAATTCTATTTTTTATGAAACTAAGAAAAACAATGAACATCATTTGAAAAAGCCGCTTCTCGTTTTCTTCCTCGCCATCGTCTCTGTTATAGGATCTGTTTGGATTCTCAAATCGAACGGATTTTATGTTATCGATGAGTGTGCACATTATCTCTATAGCAGGTTTGTTTTGCAGGCACTGCCTGTGACAGTGCAGACTTGGCACAGACCGATACCGCAATGGCTTTTTGCTCTGCCGGCACAACTTGGACATTCATTTACAATGTTCTTTGCACTGTCGCTCTTGATCTGTCTTCTGTTGGTCACCTACCGGATTGCCAAACTAAAAGGGATACGGCATGCAGAGTGGGTTGTCATACTCGTCGGGCTTCAACCGGTCCTCTTTGATGTTTCGTATGCTTGCATGACAGAATTGCCGGCTGCTTTTCTGATCACACTTTCGTACTTGTATTACCTGAAGGAAAAGCACGGATGGAGTTTGGCGGTTGCTTCGGCAGTGATATTGTGCCGGAGTGAAATGTATATATTTGCCGGTTTGATGTTCTTCGTGTATGTTTGGAAACGCGAATGGAAGATACTTCCTCTCGTGTTGTTGGGGCCTTTGATCTGGATTGGATCAACGACAATCATTTCAGGTGATGTCATGACGTTTTTCAGGGAATGGTCAAAATTTTCGAGTCTGAGTAAGTTTATTCCTGGCGTCTCGGTGACGCACTATGTGGAGAACCTGCATACAACCTTCGGATTTGCACAGGTGGCTTTTTTTGTTGCAGGCATCGTGTTTATTGCCAGGGCAAAGAGGAGTGCCGACTTTGGAATTCTCTATGGTACGATAGCGATCACACTTATCGTTCATACGTTTGCCGGAGCAGAAATATTTCACTGGACGGGCAGCATCGGTGAGTTGCGGTACATCGCAGTTGTAGGGCCGTTCTTCGGGATTGTTTCGGTGTATGGTCTATCGGAGATTTTGGATAGAGTAAAACAACCGGGAGTGCACCTTGTTTTTTCCATTCTCGTTTTAAGTGTCGTAGTGTTCAATTGTATATTGACGACTCATCCTCGGCGTTGGCCGAACTATGATCAGGTTGTAATCACATTGACGAAAGCGTTGAGGACTGAATATCCGAATCTGACATTACTGAGTAACAGCTATGTCGCAGCATATGTCATGGATGTGGCGCCGACGGGAGGTCCGCATTTTGCACGATTCAACAAGAAGACGCTCGAGGAGTATCCGGAATGTCTCATTCTATGGGACCCATTCTCATCGAATTCTATTTTCTCTCAAACCGAGTTGACGAAGAAGAAAATACTGCAAGATACAACGATAAAAGTGTTGGAAAAATATAACTATTGGAGTGCAGAGTATTTTGTGCTGTATAGAAATAAGCAGGGGGGTGACAGTTCGATAGTGTGTATGCCGTCAGAGTCACAGAGATAAGAACGTGGTCATCAGCGGGGAATAAAAGAGCGCATCTACCATTTCTTTCATATGCGCCTTGTAGTGTCGCAGAGGAATGCTCTTTCCTACAGTCGCAACCATTGTATTTATGGTTTTCTTTCCTTATCTCGAAAGATTCAACCTCTTTTCATTTTTTTCGTAAAATGAAGTATGCATTTCCTTCTTATCAAAAACGGCCCAAAACTTTCAGTAACCATAGCAAACAACTATGGGGGGAAAAAAGATTTCTCTTGACAGACTAATAAATATTATATAAATTCGTTATGTAATACATCATACATACGACTACTAAAAAAATGTTTATATCTGTTGGAAAAAGGAGTCTTTTAAGCAACATCGTGGTATCTCAAATTGAAAAAACCATTCGATCGAAGGCACTATTACCAGGTGCAAAACTTCCATCAGAATTAGTGCTTTGCCAGCAGTTTGGTGTAAGCCGAACGGCAGTTCGTGAGGCACTCCGTACGTTAAGTGCGCGTGGTCTTATAACAATAATGAAGGGCAAGGGGATATTTGTTCAAAACATATCTTCCGAGACAGTGACTGATCCTATCTATCTTTACCTTGAGATGCAACATAAGCGCAGTTATGTTCTCGATGTTGTTCATGCCCGGCAAATTATTGAACCTCCCATTGCGGCCTCGGCGGCGTTTCATCACACGGAAAAAGATGCCGAAAAACTGAAAAAGGATCAGTACGATTTGGTGCACAGTGATGGAGACTATGAAGAGCTTTCAAGACTCGATATGCTCTTTCATTTGGATATTGCAAAAGCGGCAGAAAATTCGTTAATTCCATTGATACTCGAACCGATACACAGGCTTATTCCGCAAATCAAATCGTCTGTGTACGCGACTGTTGTGGATGCGAAACAATCAGCCGTTGAGTGGCATGAGAAAATTCTTACCGCAATCTTACAACGAGATGCAGAAGGCGCTCGGAATGCAATGATACGACATCTTGAAATTGCTGAACAGCATACAGAACAAATGTTACAAAATCAGCCAAGTGCAGAAAAGAATTAAAGACGGCATATAGTATTTTTAAAAAGGATGTTGAAGGAAGTTTTTGAATTCCATTCATACTATGGTATGAATCGAGATAGAGGAAGAGTTTTTGTCTTTCTTCAAAATATTCTAAACCACGTACAATAAAATGAAATCAATCCCAATAAGGAGTAATATGCTTATGCGAATAGTATCTTCCACAAAAAGGATTTTCTCTCTCGCTCTCTTTGTACCGATAATTGCTTTTGGACAAGCCTCGTTAAAAGGTACTGTCACAGATGTTTCTAACAACGAGACGTTGATTGGTGCGAACGTTATTGTAGAGGGGACATCCTTGGGGGCTGCAACGGATATTGAAGGTCAATTTCGGATTGTTGGAATTCCAACACGTACCTTTAATATAAAGATATCTTATGTAGGATACGAACCGAAAATTTTGGAAATAGATTTTTCGAAAACGAAAGATGTACAAAAAAACATCCAAATGAAACCCGCAATCATAGAAGGTGAAGCGGTCGTTGTCACCGCTCAGATGCGCGGTCAACTTGCTGCAATCAACCAGCAGATTGCATCGGACAGAATAGTCAGTGTTGTGTCCGAGGAAAAGATTAAAGAATTACCGGATGCAAATGCTGCAGAAGCTATTGGACGATTACCGGGTGTTTCCATTATTCGCAGTGGAGGTGAAGCAACTAATGTTGTTATGCGTGGATTGAGCTCGAAATTCAGTAATATTACTATCGATGGAGTAAAAATTCCTCCAACAGATGCTAATTCGCGAGATGTGGACCTTAGTATGATGTCTCAAGGGGCGCTGGCAGGCATTGAATTATATAAAACTCTGACTCCCGACCAGGATGCAGATGCCATTGCCGGAGGTATTAACCTGGTAACAAGAAAAGCCCCATCAGAGAGAGAAATTCGCCTCGATCTCAAAGGAGACTATAATAATCTCATGAAGTCGGCTAAACAATATGATATCTCTCTTCGGTATGCCGAAAGATATTTTGACGATTTTCTTGGTGTACAAATACAGGGTAATACGGAAAAGAAAATTCGGAGCAAAGAAGACGTCACGTATGGATATACTTACAGCAAAAGCGGCCTTCCCACTCCGACCGTGAATCCGGATGGAACTAACGATTGGAATAGAACTACATTTGTGGTCGATTTTAATGATGAAATCCGCAAAAGAAACGGTGGACAAGTAATTTTTGATGTTAATACATCGGATAGCGGTTCTGTCAAATTAACAGGTGCGTACAGCGAGACTGATAGAAATTTTATACTGCATAATCGAACGTATCCATCGGGCGGAACTAGTGCTTGGAAATATAATTATGAATATACAGAACAAACGCTTAGTACACTCAATACCTCATTGCAAGGGAAGAATTATCTTCTTGGATTAACAGTTGATTGGAATGCTTCTTATGCTCGATCGAAAACTGAGACCCCTTTTGATTGTCGTCTATCCTTTTCAGAACCGGGAGGAGGATTTACATCGGCAACCAAAGATCCTCCTGAGACAGCTACAATCCCTCTTGCAGTTAATAATTTTACAAGTGCTACGCTTGACAGCACGCAATTTTTAAGTCTAAGCACCGACGATGCTGAGAAGACGGCATTACTCAATGTGTCTAAGAAATTTACGTTTGGAGACATGTTTACGAATAACATTAAAGTAGGAGGTAAATACAAGGACAAAACACGATGGATGACGAATGGAAATCTTTCATGGAATAACTATAAAGCATATGCATTGACTACTGCAAGCGAACCGATCATTCTTACTGGAACGCGCTTTGAAGGAACATCCAATAGTGCCGTGCCATTGACTCGATTTCTTGATCAACCGATACAAACCCGTAACCTTTTGGGTATGTATAGTATGAATCCACTGATGAATCAAGATGCGTTAAAGCTGTGGTGGACCCTTAACCAAAATGCTATTAATCCTTTGGCTGCGCAAGATTATGGACCCAACGGAATGACATTATTAAACGATTATAGCATTCAGGAACGAGTATCGAGTGCGTTTCTTATGAATACACTTGATGTCGGACAATTTGCCACACTCCTTTTTGGCATAAGGGTCGAAAAAGAATCAAATGATTATCATGGAAAATATTCAGACGGGTCGGTAGGCGGTACCGGCGCAGTTCAACTCCTCTCATCTCCAGCGATAGACACAACAGCAAAATACTCTGAAACAATATGGCTGCCGAGTGCACAGTTAGCTTTTAAGCCGACAGAATTTCTCCGTCTTCGTTTTGCTGCGTATAGAGCATTAGCGCGTCCGGATTATAATTTACGGTTGCCGCAATTTTCTTATAACACATCTAATACTGCCCTTTTCATTGGAAATCCCAAGTTAAAGGATACCAAGGCATGGAATTATGAGGCAAATGCACAGATCTATAGCAATACGATTGGATTGATAGCGATTTCCGGATTCTATAAAGTATTAGACGATCTCTATCATCAAATGAGAAATGTGAATATAAGCTGGGCTCCGGTCAGTGCACTGATAGGAGCCGCGCATGCCCCCAACACGGATTTCCATCGACTAGATGATTTGATGGCCTATATAAATATGTCATCGTGGAATAACACTCCGCTTATATATAATCAATTGCATACTCACACTACCTATTCTGCCAATTTAGCCTACAATTCGCCTGATCGCTCCTATGCATGGGGCTTCGAATTGGAACATCAAATGAATTTCGGTTTTATTCCCGTTGCCTGGCTCAAAAGTATCACATTATCGTACAGCATTTCGATAACACGTTCTGAGACAAATATTATTATTAATCAAGTTGTGCTAGACTCGGTATGGAATCCGCCCGTGGGAAGAAACCCGGCATATTTTACTGTATTGGAAGATCATAGATATTTGTTAGTGAAAAGACGATCAGAAAATCAACCGGAGATTTATGGTAATGCAGCGCTTGGCTATGATATAGCAGGATTCTCTGCCAGGTTGTCGGTTTTCTATCAAGATAAATTTACAAGTCAGTACTCGGGTGACGGAACACAAGATAATGTAGTCGAAAGTTTTACAAAGTGGGATCTTGCCCTAAAGCAGGTCGTCTCCCCTGTGCTTTCTGTTTTTCTGAATGTGAACAATTTGACAAATAGCAAAGAGAGAAGATCGCAGATAGACAATTTCATGAATTGGAGTATGCCCATTAGAGCAGAATTATATGGTACAACATTTGACCTTGGAGTACGCGTGTCGCTGTAATGATAAAAGTATATGTAATCTAACTAACTAATTACTTAACATTCTTTAAGGAGTGCGTCATGAATAAAGGACGATACGTTTTTTGGCTTTTGCTTGTTATACTGCTCCCCCTGAGGGCGTTTAGTCAGGTGGAGGATACATGTTTTATCCCCAATTTATTGGGTACAGGTCTTTTTCTTAATCAACTTATTATTGCGGATACGGCAGGCACAGGATGGAAAGCTGCAAACGGTCCGGTTGCCTGGCTAAATCATACACGTGTCTATGTGTTAGCAAAGAATGGAACATTCCCCTGTAATGGCGTAATAAATATTACTGGAAATAGAAAGTTAGTTATTCGTGGGGAATCAGGAAATTACGTCATTCCAGCAAAAGGGAATATGACGATCGATTGGAAACCGGTCATCATATTTGAACCCTCAGGAGCAACGAGCGTGCCTCAGGGACAATTTGTGAGTTGCACTGGCGCTAACGATACGGTGATGCTGAAAAATATTGCCATGTGCGGGTATGACGAAGACTTGACAGGAGGGATTGATGGGCTGCAAGGTAATCAGATACAAATTGCAGCAAGTGGCGGCGGCAGTGTTTATCTTGATAGTTGTATTATGAAATCCATTAATGGTCAAATTATTAGAACCGATGGAAGAGCAAATACTATTCGAGTAACGAATTCAGTCTTTGCGGATTTGGGATTCTTAGGTACCTCGAATTTAGGAGCCGGCAAGGGGATAGATTTAAGAAACGTAGAGGTTGACTCAGTGATAATGGAAAATAATACCATCGTAAATTGTCAAGAGCGTATTATTAGACATTATCTTTCTACAAAACCGATGCATAGTATTAAGTTTAATCATAATACCGTCATCAATGGTATGGCCTATAATGCTATGCTTTCCTTCGGTGATATAGATTCGCTGAATGACGGTCCTTACGAAATTAAAGATAATTTGTTTGTCGATAATTTTGCTATGGGATCCGATACCGATCTGATACGCCAAGGTGAATTAAATGATAGTCCCGATCTTGATCCATTAAATGGAAAGTCGGTGATTAGCTGGGTAGTTGCAAAACGCAATTCAACTGCTCATATTACACCATGGCATATCTCAAATAATTATTATTGTATCTCGGATTCAGGTGTTGCAGTGCGTAATACAGTCTCCGTTTACCATGCACCATATAATGTTGGGGGAGCAGAGCCTATCCTGACATCAGATATAAAGAGGCAAGTGCAGGCAAATGGCGGAGATACAGTAAATGCATTTAAGAAGATTACTATTAAGCCCATTAAAATTCCACAACTGATGACCAAAATGATTCGGTGGTATTGGGCACCAGCAGGAATTGGAGTGGGTGGTAACACAGTGAATAATGTTGGAGCTGGTGCGGGGAAACAGAAGACCGGTTCGAGTGGTACACCTGCAACGAATTTTATAAAGGCCGGACCTGGTGTGTGGGTGTATGATTATGACCGGAAAAGGACAGATTGGTATCTTGATAGTCTGGATTGCGGCTTTAATGCCAGCGTAAATCTGAGCCATGCTGCATCTGATGGAAAAATTGTAGGTAGTACTATGTGGGCATTTGGAACCGTGTTAACGTCAGTCCCGGGCAATGCTACAGGTATCCCTGACAAGTTCGCTCTCACACAAAACTATCCGAATCCGTTCAATCCGAGCACAAACTTTACATATGAACTTTCTAAAGCCGGATTTGTATCGGTGAAGGTATATGATCTCTTGGGTCGTGAAGTAGCAACGCTGGTGAATGAATTCAAGCAAGCCGGCTCATATCCTGCAACATGGAATGCCGCCAGCTTTGGCAGCGGTGTTTACTTCTATAAGATGCAATCAGGATCGTTTACATCAACAAAGAAAATGATTCTGATGAAGTAGTATTCGTAAAAGATTGTTTTCCTTGCAGTTTTTTATGAGAGAAGAGGAAGCATCCAGTCGCAGTGTTTCGTTGGCTGGATGCTTCTTTTGTAATAATAAATTCGGACGAACAAAACAGAAGGAATTACTATGAATCGGTTTGATCTTTCAGGCAAGGTAGCTATTGTCACTGGCGCAAGCACCGGGCTCGGCAAAGGCATGTCACTTGGATTGGCTGAAGCGGGGGCGGATTTGGTCTTAGTGGATTATGTTTCGAGTGCCGAGACTGCTGAAGAAATTAAGGCGATGGATCGGAAAGCAATAACTATCGTAGCTGATCTTATGAACATCGGTCCGATTCAATCCATTGTGAATGAAACAATCCGCACGTTTGGAAAAGTAGATGTGCTCGTGAACAATGCAGGCATTATACGTCGAACACCAGCAATAGATTTTTCCGAGAAAGACTGGGACGATGTAATGGCAATTAACTCGAAGACCGTATTCTTCTTTTGCCAGGCGGTGGCGCATGACATGATGAAACGAAAGTACGGGAAAATCATTAATATCTCTTCGTTGTTGGCATTTCAAGGAGGTATCTTGGTGCCATCGTATGCTGCAAGCAAAGGAGCAGTCGCACAGGTAACAAAAGCGCTCGCGAATGAATGGGCTCAGCACGGCATCACCATCAATGCGATTGCACCGGGCTACATGGCTACAAACAATACAAAGGCCCTCCGAGAAGACCCCATTCGTTCAAAAACAATTTTAGATCGTATTCCAGCAGGCCGATGGGGTATACCGGATGATTTGAAAGGTCCAGTGATATTCCTTGCCTCGCAAGCCTCTGATTATATGAATGGCCACGTACTCGTCGTCGATGGCGGTTGGATGGCACGATAAATGCGTGAAAACTAGAAATCTATGGATAAAATACTGGAACAAATTGGATTGCTGGGAATTCTTCCTGTTGCAATCGTTGAAGATGAAAAGAAAGCGGTGATGCTTGCACGAACGCTATGCGAGTGCGGATTGCCGGCTATTGAAGTTACATTTCGGACGCAAGCAGCTGCGAGTGTGATCGAACGGATTACGAAGGATTTCTCGCAAATGCTCGTAGGAGCGGGGACCGTTCTCACTATTGATCAAGCACGAACAGCAATTGATGCTGGAGCGCGTTTCATTGTATCGCCGGGATTTAGCCCGAAAGTTGTTGAGTTCTGTCTCTCCAATTCAATTCCTATTATCCCCGGTGTAACAACACCGACAGAAATCCAATATGCGATTGCATACAATCTTGAAGTCGTGAAATTCTTTCCGGCAGAAGCGAGTGGCGGTACAGAATATCTGAAGGCGATTGCAGCACCGTTCAAAGAAATGCAATTCATTCCCACTGGCGGCATCGAAGAATCGACTTTACTCTCGTATCTTCGACTCCCACGTGTTCTCGCCTGCGGTGGAAGTTGGATGATACCATCAGCATTCATTCATTCTGGTAATTTTGATGAGATTATGAAACTTACACACAAAGCAGTCGCCAAAATGTTAGGATTTGAACTCAGGCATATCGGTATGAATATGCCTAATGTCAATGATGCGAAACAAATTGCTACAACAATAGAAAAAATCTTTAATTTCGGAGTACGCGAAACAGACGGCTCATTCTTTGTTGGGACGCAATTTGAGGTGCTCAAGCGGCAGTATCTCGGCACGAACGGTCATATTGCTATTGCCACTAATTTCATTGAACGTGCGATTGCTCATCTTGCACTGAGGGGAATTAACATTAAACCTGAAACAAAGAACATGCAAGATGGAAAACTCTCTACGGTGTACCTTGACCTTGAAATAGGCGGTTTTGCAATTCACCTCATTCAATTGTGAGGAAGGATAAGTAGAGTCTTTGTTGCACACAGATAGCATGATTCAATTGTATGCGAATCGCAAGATTGTGTCCGAAACGTTTTATTTGGATTCTGAACATGTGTATTTGCACGTAAAAGAAGAATCAAGAGGAGTGACATCATGGATATGAGATCAACAACGGATCCAAAGGGATTCCGAACGATGACGACCGATGAATTACGGAAAGCATACCTCATCGACAATCTTTTTGTACCTGATACTGTACCAATGACTTATTCCGATATCGATAGATCAATAACAGGTTCTGCCGTACCTGTGAAGCGGGAATTAAAGTTGCTAGCGACAAAGAAAGAAATGTCAGCAGAACATTTTGCAGAACGTCGTGAAATTGGCGTTATCAACATTGGCGGCGACGGAACCATAATTGTTGACGGCAAGGAATACTCCATGGCGCTGAAAGATGCGCTCTACATAGGTCGGGGCACGAAGGATATTATTTTTACCAGTGAACAAACAATCGCACCGGCAAAGTTCTATTTCGTCAGTTACCCGGCGCACAAGGGATATCCGACAACGCACCTTCATCTTGCTGATTCGGAACACGTGGTCCTCGGAAGTCAACGCGATGCGAATAAACGAATTCTCAATAGAATGATACATATCAATGGCATCAAGAGCTGTCAATTAGTAATGGGATTGACGGAGTTGGAGGAAGGAAGTGTTTGGAATACGATGCCTGCTCATACTCATCAGCGGCGGTCGGAAGTATATATGTATTTCAATGTAGCGCCCGATGCTTTGGTAGTGCACTTGATGGGACAACCTGACGAGACGCGTCATGTGGTCATGCGCAATGAACAAGCGGTACTTAATCCAAGTTGGTCAATTCATTCCGGAGTTGGTACACGTAATTACAGCTTTATTTGGGCGATGGGCGGCGAGAATCAGGTGTTTGATGATATGGATGGCGTCTCAATGAATGAGCTTCAATAGAGGGAGAGTGTATGAGTAAGACAATAAGTCTTCATGAGAAACAGCACCGTTGAAGAGTGGAATAACTATCTGAAAGGATTTTCACTTCCATGAGAATATCCTTTGACGATAACGATAGCAAAAGAAAAAATAATTAGGAATAAAATAATTCAAAAGCATAAGATTGATGAGAGAGACTGAATAGTGCAAGACGCGAATGCAATAAAAGTTAAAATCGGCAAATACCGCTGGGTAATTTGTGCGCTTTTGTTTTTTGCAACGACCATCAATTATATGGACCGTCAGGTGATTGGCATCCTGAGGCCGGTCTTGCAGCAAGAAATTCAATGGGCAAACCCCAATAATATCGATATAGAATACGGTTATATTACTACTGCTTTTACAGTAGCGTATGCGCTCGGTGTTCTTTTCTTTGGATGGTTTATCGATAAAGTCGGGACTAAGGTCGGGTATGGGATATCCGTTGCAATTTGGGGACTTTCTTCTCTGAGTCATGCACTTGCCCGGAGTTCATTTGGACTTGGAATTGCACGGGTCGGACTTGGCATCGGAGAGTCAGGGAATTTTCCTTCGGCTACCAAAACCGTTGCCGAATGGTTCCCGAAAAAAGAACGTGCTTTAGCGACTGGAATTTTTAATTCAGGCGCAAATATAGGCGCGGTCTTAGCGCCTCTCGTTATTCCATGGGCAATATATTACTTTGCAGCAGATCCCGCTCATCCATTCTGGCAAATCGGTTTCATTATTACCGGTGTTTGCGATCTTATCTGGCTTGGATTTTGGCTCGCAATTTATAAAAAACCTGCCGATAAGAAACAATTGACAAAAGCAGAATATGATTACATCCACAGCGATATTGACGAACAGCAGGCATCAACAGATAAAGTCCCTTGGATACAATTATTAAGTTATCGTCAAACGTGGGCTTTTTTCATCGGTAAACTCTTAACTGACGTACCATGGATATTTTATTTATTCTGGCTTCCTATTTATCTCAAAGACAAATATCATGTCGATATAAAAGATATTGTCCACTTTGCTCTTCCGCTGATAATAATTTATTCACTGACAACGGTTGGCAGTATCGGTGGTGGATGGTTTTCATCTCGATTAATTAAGAATGGGTGGACGGTAAATAGGGCCCGAAAAACCACGATGTTTGGTTTTGCTTTATTGGTTCTTCCGGTTATTGCAGTCAAATTTGTCGATTTATGGCCTGCGGTTATTCTGTTTGGAGTTGTCGCTGCGTCACATCAGGCATGGTCTGCGAACTTGCTCACAACTCCATCTGACATGTTTCCAAAGAAAGTGGTTGCATCTGTTACAAGCATCGGCACGATGGGAGGTTTTACTGCCGCTGCATTGTTCCAATTGTTAGCTGGATATGTCATCAATGCCTTTCGGTTGAGTGGAGATGTGGAAACCGGGTATCTCGTTTTGTTTATTTTATGCGCTTCGATGTATCTTATAGCGCTGTTGTTGTTCCATGTACTTGCACCGAAAATGGAAATCGTACAAGTGTAATGTTGCAGTATTCATCGTTTCGCTAGCCTGACTACGGTCACTCTTTGTGAAAAAATCTCTTGAGTGAGTTTACAGGATATAATTAACTTTAAAATGTGAAGGATTTTCAATGGAACAAACAGGTGAAAAAATTGGGAACTATCGTTGGGTAATTTGTGCGTTGCTCTTTTTTGCGACCACGATGAATTATATGGACCGTCAGGTAATCAGTTATTTAAAACCATTCTATTGTACATCGGTTGAAGCAGGCGGTTTCGGATGGACGAATACAGATTTTTCATATCTTACAGCATTCTTTACGGCATTTTACGCCTTAATGACGATAGGTGCAGGCTGGTTGATTGATAAAATAGGTACAAAGCTTGGATTAGCTTGGTCATTAATAGTTTGGTCATTCGCAGGCATAGCTAATGCTTTTGCAGGTGCCACCGTTGCAGTACACGTGTTTATCAGAAGTATATTTGGGATTGGAGAAGCAGGCAACTTCCCTGCTTCTATAAAAACCGTCGCTGAATGGTTTCCCAAAAGAGAACGAGCATTGGCAACGGGTATTTTCAACAGTGGATCAAATATGGGCGCTATGATTGCAGCATTATTAATACCATGGATTATGGTAACTTATGGTGATCAAGCTGGTTGGAAAATATCTTTTATAGTCACGGGTGCAGTCGGGCTTTTATGGCTGATTTTCTGGTTCTGGCTCTATGAGATTCCATCAAAACATAAGAAGTTATTAAAACCCGAATACGAGTATATCCATTCATCTGATGAAGCGGCAGATAAATCAGCTGAAGACAAAGCCAAAGTTCCATGGAGAAAGCTCTTAGGTTATCGCCAGACATGGTCTTTCTTTTTCGGCAAATTTCTTACCGATGGTATTTGGTGGTTCTATCTGTTCTGGTTGCCGGATTATCTGATCAAACAGTTTGGTATGGCTCCTGCGGATGTAAAGTGGCCCACTTTTATTGTCTACGGAGTCGCCATTATAGGAAGTGTGTACGGCGGCGGCATCCCTATGATATTTATGAATAAAGGAATGCAGGTCTATAAGGCACGTATGACTGCTATGATAATAATTGCTCTGTTCCCCCTTGCCGTTCTACTGACGCAGTATTTTGGTAATGTGGAGCATTTTGGTGTTCGCGCTATGTATTTTGCAGTAGCGATAATATGTATTGGCGCCGCAGCACATCAAGCGTGGTCTGCCAACTTATTTACGACTGTATCTGATATGTTTCCTAAGAAAGCCGTAGGTTCTGTTACAGGCATTGGTGCAATGGCGGGTGGGTTAGGTGGTGTTGTCATTCAATTATTAGCGGGTAGATTGACAGATGTTTTTATTGCTACACCGCAGACAGCGTATATGATCATGTTCGTCATATGTGCGTTATCGTATGTCACCGCATGGGGTATCATGAAAATACTGGTTCCAAGACACAGACCGATCACTGATTTATAATATGTGAACATGCAGTGATTCAATTATTGAAAACGAACCAAGTTGCAATTTAAGTGAAAGGAACAACAATGAATCTTCAGGAAGTAACAAAGGCATATGATTTTACAGGGAAGACGATTGCTATCACCGGCGGCGGCGGAGTGCTCTGCGGCGAAATGGCGCGATGTCTTGCAGGATGCAATGCGAACATCGTCATTCTTGATCGTGATGTGTCGCTTGGCGAAAAAGTGCTCGCAACATTAAGCGGAACAAAAGGAAAGCATAAAGTTATTTTTATCGATGTGCTTGATAAAGCAAAAGTCCAAGAAGCTGCGGATAAGACGTTTGCCGAATACAAACGCATTGATATTCTGATCAACGGCGCAGGCGGAAATAACCCAAAGGCGACGACCAATCCGGAGCAATCGTTCTTCGACATTCCGACTGAAGCGTTGCAGTTTGTTTCCAATCTCAATCTGATCGGAACAATTCTGCCAAGTCAGATTTTCGGGAAGAAGATGGTGGAGCAGAAGGAAGGAATTATTTTGAATATTTCCTCAATGAATGCATTCCGTCCGTTAACACGCATCCCTGCATATTCAGCGGCAAAAGCGGCAATCAGTAATTTCACGCAATGGCTTGCTGTTCACATGGCTCAGGAATATACGCCCAATATCCGTGTGAATGCACTTGCACCTGGATTTTTCTTGACGGAACAAAATCGCTTTCTCTTGACTGACAAAGCAACAGGTGAATTAACTGCCCGAGGTAAAAAGATTCTTGATCATACGCCGGCTGGGCGTTTTGGCACACCGGAAGATTTGTTAGGTGGTATGCTGTGGCTGTTATCGCCTGCATCGAAGTTCGTCACGGGTATTGTTCTTCCGATCGACGGGGGCTTCTCGGCATATTCAGGTGTGTGATCCAAATAAAAGTAAAATAGTGAGAAGTAAAGAAGTAAAAAGATATAAAGTAAAAAGAACCAAAAGCAAAAAGCTAATCTCTAATTGCTGAAAGCTAAAACAAAGGAGCAAACAATGAGTGGTTTGAATATAAAAAAGGATGGTGCATTAGATTTAGTTTCGCTGGGTGCATTGGTGAATCGTTTGGATCCGGGCATCATTCCTTTTCGGAAAGCGAATCAATGCAAAATTCATGTGAGCGGCGGTGAATTTAACGTGGCGGCAAACTTGTCTGATTGTTTTGGTATGAAGACTGGTATCGCTACTGCGATGGTCGATTATCCAATCGGAGATCTTATCGCGGAACGCGTTCGAGCGATGGGTGTGAAGCCCTTCTATAAACATTTCAAACATAATGGCGTGAACGGCCCTAATATGGCGACGGTGTACAGCGATCAAGGACATGGTGTGCGTCCACCGGTTGTGTTTTACAATCGATCCAATGAAGCGGGTGCTCAGTTGAAACCCGGCGATTTTAATTGGAATGAAATTTTTGCGGATGGTGTACGCTGGTTCCATAGCGGTGGAATTTTTGCCGCACTCTCTGAAACAACGGGTCAATTGATCATTGAAGGCATGAAAGCCGCAAAGAAAGCGGGTGCTGTAACCAGCTTCGATTTGAATTTCCGCGCAAAACTGTGGAACATCTGGGGCGGCGAGAAGAAAGCGGCTGAAGTTATTCATGGTATTGTAGAAAATGTTGATGTGCTGGTTGGAAATGAAGAAGACTTGCAAAAAGGATTAGGCATGCCCGGTCAGGACGTCGAATCAAAGTCTGCTCTCGATCCGACTGCATTTTTCAAAATGATCGAAGCGGTAGTCAAGAAATATCCCAATGTGAAAGCAGTTGCCACCACATTACGCGAAGTGCATTCAACGAACCGGCATAGCTGGGCAGCCGTAGCATGGGTAGACGGCAAAACGTACGTTTCCCCGACATGCGAGCTTGATGTCGTCGATCGAGTCGGCGGCGGTGATGGATATGCGGCAGGATTTTTCTACGGACTCTTGTCAGGTGAAACACCGGAGAATGCAGTGCGGCTCGGTTGGGCACACGGTGCGATGCTGACAACAACACCTGGTGATACCACGATGGTAACCGCAGATCAGGTGCGAGCATTTGCCAAAGGCGGATCGGCTCGTATTCAGCGATGACCGCACACTGAGCGATGTATGGCTTGGGACTGTTGTCGAAGAGCGATAATGTTTTTCTTGTTACGTGAAAGGAATAAAAAAATGCCATTGAAGATTCAATCTGCCTCTCAATGTGAATTTGATTTACTGACGCTTGGCGAGTGTATGATTCGACTAAGCCCTCCAGGTCACCAACGCATCGAGTTGACGCCGGTGTTCGAGGCGTACGCCGGTGGAGGAGAGTATAATGTTGCGTATGCTCTCTCCCGTTTTGGTATGCGGACTGGATGGGTTTCTCGCCTCGTAGATAATCAACTCGGACATTTTATTCGAAACCATGCAAGATCCAGTGGTATGGATATGAGCGAGGTGATTTGGGTTCCTTATGATGGTGTCGGCAGAGCTGAACGGATAGGTCTCAACTTCAGCGAAGTGGGCATCGGCGTTCGTTCGAGCGTGACACTCTATGATCGTGGCAACACAGCGGTCTCTTACATGAAACCAGGTGAAGTTGATTGGAAACGGATATTTACAACAAAAAGAGTACGTTGGTTTCACACTGGTGGAATTTTTACAGCATTGAGCGATAGTTGTGCCGAAGTTACAGCAGAAGCTATGAAAGCTGCACACGATGCCGGAACTATCGTAAGCTATGATCTTAATTTCCGGAGCAAACTCTGGTCTAGTAAAAAAGCATTCGAAGTGACAAAGAAACTCGTTCCTTTTATTGATATTCTCATTGGGAACGAAGAAGATTTCCAAAAGGTTCTTGGATTTGAAGTAGAAGGCACAGATAAAAATCTAAAAACATTGCCTATCGAAGCATACAAAAAAATGGTAAAAAAAGTCGTCGTGACATATCCAAGTATTCAAGCTGTCGGGACAACATTACGTGAAGTTCTAAGTGGATTACTCAATAATTGGTCTGCTATCATGTATTACGACGGCATATTCTATCAATCGAAGAAGTATGAAAACCTCGAGATTGAAGATCGTATTGGAGGCGGTGACGGATTCTGCAGCGGATTTATTTATGGATTACTCCATAATACGACACCGCAGGAATGTGTAGAAATGGGTACAGCCCATGGCGCACTTCTTCAGAGCACGCGCGGAGATACAAGTATGGTAACGATGGAAGAAATAAGACATGTGATGCTTGGTGGCTCGGCGAGAATTAAGCGATAATTACGAACAATGGTGGATAGGATTGTTTGAAAAAGATATCACTGTAGATTCAACTTTTGGTAGTTTCAAACACATTATGAAGACATTGAATTGGGATCTCTTTTGAAAATTGTATGAGTAATTAAAAAAATGATTAAATTTTTGAAATACTCGCTGTTCGTTCTGTGTTCTAACGTTAAAATATTGGTTACAAAGAATTTTAAAAGTTAACTTGACAGAAACTATTTTTTTCGGTAATATAGTTACCGATAAAGTTATCGATAATACTATCTAATCGTTGGATTACGTTTTTTTTGTTCAATTCTCGTCTTTCAAAAGACAGAGAAGGCATGTTGGATAAGCTTTGTATTTTGTCTCATAAATTCACAGAATCACTTTATAGTTGCTCTCAAAAGAATTATGATCTTGGTACAACGAAGTGCAGTGATTTTCTTTTTGATTTGGACCTTCATAACGGTCTCTTTTGCCAGTCAGATTTTTGTATCCACAACTGGCAATGATACTACTGGCACTATAAATAGAATCGACTTGCCTTTCCGAACAATCCCCAATGCAATATCTGTTGCCGTCGCCGGTGATACGATTTATGTGCGTGGAGGCACATATACTAGTTCTGCGAAAATCAGTATAGGTACTAAAAGTGGTGCATCGAGCAGCAATATGTGTAATCTCTGGGCATATCCTGGCGAAAGCCCGATTCTAGACTTTTCTTCTATGGCAGTTAACAGCAGTAATAGAGGTGTCAGTATCAGCGGAAGCTATTGGTACGTCAAAGGGTTTGATATATATAAAGCCGGCGATAATGGAATGTATATCAGTGGCTCAAACAATATTATTGAACTCTGCAGATTTTATGAAAATAACGACACAGGATTACAGCTGGACAATGGCGCATCTAACAACCAGATCTTGAATTGCGACTCATATTTCAATGCTGATCTCCTACAAGGAAACGCAGATGGTTTTTCACCGAAACTGAATGTGGGAACCGGCAACTATTTCTATGGGTGCAGGGCTTGGCAAAATTCCGATGATGGTTGGGACGGATTACTACAGTCTCCCAATACCAACGTTTCGACAACAATTGAGAACTGCTGGAGTTTCCAGAACGGCTATTTGAAAAACGGTGCTCTGAGCAGTGGCAATGGGAACGGTTTTAAGATGGGGGGAAATAACATGGAACATAATGCGATCCTCAAGAACTGTCTTACTTTTGACAATAAGTCGAAAGGATTCGATCAAAATCACGATTTGGGATCGATGACGCTCTATAATTGTACATCCTATCGCAACACAGGATATAACTATTCGATTTATGAAGCTCTGGATACCGGAAAGATCCTCACCCTCACGAATTGTATGGAATTTGGCAACAAACGAAATATCGGTGCCTTTGCCGTATTGACAACAGATAGTTGGATGAATCCACCATTTGCTGTTGCCCCTTCTGCAGCAGATTTCATGAGTCTAGACACAACTGGAGTTCGCGGGCCGAGGAAGTCGGATGGCAGCCTGCCGGATATCAATTTTATGCATCTTGCATCGAATAGTCAGTTTGTGAATGCCGGAACAAATGTGGGGTTATCGTTTATCGGCACAGCTCCGGATTTGGGATGCTTTGAATCGAGTGTTCTTACTGGTGTTACAGATCAGAGTAAGGCCTCAATTCCCAATACATTTACCCTGTACCAAAATTATCCGAATCCCTTTAATCCATCGACAGAAATCGGTTACCATGTTGCCTCTGCCGGTGTTGTGAAAATTAGCGTGTATGATATTCTCGGCCAGGAAGTAGCGACACTTGTGAATGCGCAGAGGCAGCCCGGAACTTATACGGTCGAATGGAATGCGGCAAGAATGTCAAGCGGTATGTATTTTGCCCGCTTATTGTTACTAACCGGAAAAGGCCAGTCGTTTACACAGACACGGAAAATGATGTTTACAAAATAGGTTCTCGTTATTCATAGAAGAAATATTTTAGAAAAAAGTTGTTGCAAAATAGTTTTTAATTCTCTATTGTGAACAAGAATATATGAAGAGAAGGCAGTGCCTATGATTTCTGGGTTACGAAGTTCTGTTTCAAGTGTTCTGTGTTATCTGTTTGCAACTTCTCTTGTTGTTGCTCAACAACCCGAATCCGCTCCGCAAGGATGGGATGCGTTCCCGGCATTATTACAAAGAATCTCTCCCCCAACTTTTCCCCAGAAAGATTTTGATATCACAAGATTCGGTGCAGTTGGTGACGGAAAAACCGATTGCAGCAAGGCATTCAAGAAAGCTATTAATAAGTGCAATACCGAAGGCGGCGGTAGGGTTGTGGTACCTAAAGGAATCTATCTTACAGGCGCCATCCACTTGAAGAGCAATGTCAACCTGTATGTTTCTAAAGAAGCGACAATCAAATTCATTACTGATCCGAAAAATTACCTTCCTGTTGTATTTGTGCGCTGGGAGGGTGTCGAGTGTATGAATTATTCCCCACTCATCTATGCGTATGAGCAAGAAAACATCGCTGTGACAGGAGAAGGGGTTTTGGATGGACAAGGAGCAAATGACAATTGGTGGAGTTGGAAAGGAAAGAAAGAAGCCGGTTGGGTGGCAGGCATGCCCAATCAAAATGTTGCGCGCAAGAAATTATTTGAGATGGGGGAAAAGGGCGTTCCAGTTGCAGAGCGTATCTTTGGTGATGGATTCTATCTTCGCCCAAATTTCTTTGAACCATACAAGTGCAAGAATGTATTAGTCCAGGGAGTGAAATTCAAAGATTCCCCGATGTGGTTTCTCAATCCAGTACTATGCAGAAATGTTTCAATCATTGGTGTGACGACAGATGGACTGGGGCCGAACAATGATGGCTGCGACCCGGAATCATGCACTGACGTTCTCATCAAGAATTGCTATTTTAACACCGGCGATGATTGCATTGCTATAAAATCCGGGCGGAACAATGATGGTCGACGGGTGAATGTTCCCTGTTCCAATATCATTGTTCAAGGATGCCGGATGAGGAATGGACATGGCGGCGTCTCGATAGGAAGCGAACTCTCTGGTGGGATACGCAATGTCTATGCAGAAAATGATACGATGGATAGCCCGAATCTCGACCGTATGCTTCGCATTAAGACGAATTCTATTCGTGGCGGAGTGGTGGAGAATGTGTATTTCAGGAATATCAAGGTTGGACAGGTCTCAGATGCCGTGATGCAGATTGATTTCTATTATGAAGAAGGAGATGCAGGAAGTTTTACGCCTCTTGTACAGAATGTGGAATTAAAGAATATTGAAAGTGACAAGAGCAAATTTGGTATTTGGGTTCGCGCCTATGACCGATCCCCTGCAACGAATGTGCATATTGAAAACTGCACCTTCAATAATGTAGCAGAGCCCAATGTTCTTGAGAATGTAAAAGATTTGAGTATGATCAATGTGAAAGTAAATAATAAATGATTTTTGTGTTCCCCATGTAACTTATACTTGTCATCATGTAACAAGGAGACCAAATGACAAATAGTATTTTTCCTCGTATTACGTACGACCGATGCTTCCGCATGTTGCATAAGGCACAAGTTGGCTTTGAATTTCATCAACGCAAAGCAAGGCTCTTTCCATACGTCGGTATTCTCACCCTGTTAATATCTGGTATGTTGTCTGCACAAACATCCGGAAAAATTTCAGGTGTCGTTACCGATGCCGTGACAGGAGAACCGCTGATCGGTGCAAATATTGTGGTGCTTGGAACGAGCATGGGCGCCGCGACAGATATTGAGGGTACCTTCTTTATGATCAATATTCCTGCCGGCAAGTACGATCTGCAGGCTTCGATGATCGGATACGATAAGATGGTCCAACTCGGGGTTATCGTAAATTCCGGGCGCACCACAACAGCAGATTTTAAAATTAAACCTACCACCATAGAACAGGAAGCAGTGACCGTTGAGGCCACTCGTCCCGATGTAGAACCGGAAAAAACGTCAACGAGTTCTATCATACGGTCCGAAGATGTACAGCAGCTTGCTGGTATGAGGGATGTGGGAGATGTCATTGGACTTGCAGCGGATGTCACCGATGGGCATTTCCGTGGCGGTAGAAGTGGGGAAGAATTATATACTTTACAAGGCATGGGAATTACCAATCCGTTGGATAATTCAACGGGACTCCTACCCATCATGAGTGCAGTGGAAGAAGTCGAGGTTGTCACAAGCGGATTCGGTGCGCAGTACGGGAATGCTCAATCCGGTGTCGTAAACATATCCATGAAAGAGGGCAAGGCAGATAAATGGCATAGTTATGCCGAAGTAAATACGACACTGCCCGCAAATAGATATTTCGGCGGCAACCCGTACAGCGTTAGCGATAACAGGTACCTCCAGACGATGCTGAATGATACTACCTGGTACAATGCTTCTACCGGCAAGAGCAATAGAATTGCAATGGGAGTTGCAGCTAACTCTTTAGCCAATGATTCGGTGGTACAGATAGCAATGGCCCGTGCGCTCTGGCTGCAATCGAAAAGATATCTCAACAACACGTCTTATAAAAATAATTTAGATTATTCAGTGGAATTCTCAACGGGTGGACCTATCGCGGACAATGTCAGAATGTTCCTAGCATTGTATAGTATTACCTCTTGGCCAGAGCTTATTGTGGAACACCCTGATGTCCAACAACAAATTATGGGGAACATAGTCGCCGACATGGGTCATAATGCGACGTTGAGATTCAGCGCTGCTTATTCCCAAAACAACACGAACCAATTCCCGAACCAGAATAATGTACCAATCCCAGGTTTTTATAACTATTTGTGGGATGATATCTTATCCATTCAGCGCCAATCGATAACCAATCAACAAGCCGGTATCCGTTTCACACAGGCAGTGAGTCAGAGGACATTTTATGAAGTTAAGTTAAGTACCTTGCAGACGAGAATGCGACTCGGTTCAACTCCCTTTGCCAGTGATTACGTTGATTCATTGCGTGCAAACATCTTGTATTGGGGGACGGTCATGATGCAGGCGGCCAAAAACCCGCCAGATGGACTTAATTTTGGCGGAGGCAATACAACATTTCAGGATGAAAAATCACAGACTGTCTCACTGGATGCTTCGTTAACGAGCCAGGTAACAAAGTCCCACTTGCTCGATGCCGGCATACAGGCAAATTACTATACGATCGACGTCAACGACCGACTAAGTATGGGGAATAATTATCCGGTCTATGATATTTATTCTGCGCATCCTCTCGAAGCCAGTTTATTTGTGCAGGATAAGATGGAGTTTGAAGGGATGATCGCGAATATAGGATTACGGTGGGATCTCTGGGATGAAAATTCTTATTCTGCTTCTAATCTTTATGCCCCGTATTATCAGAATCCTTACTCAACAGATACAACGGGCAAGTTAACCTATTTAGGTTCAGGCGCACTCAACCAGAAAGTTCCTATCGTCGGGCGTCTCCAGCCCCGCATAGGTATCTCGTTCCCGATTTCTGTTTCAACGGTATTCCATTTGAATTATGGATCGTTTATGCAACGTCCTGCGTTCCAGTATCTCCTCGATTCAAGAAACACAATGTATCAGATAAATTCCCCTACCCCGGTTAATGCCAACCGGCTGGGCAACCCGACATTGAAACCGCAAATTACAAACAGTTATGATGTAGGTGTTATGCTTGGATTTGGCGAAGGACTCACACTCGATGTCAGCGGCTATTATAAGAATGTTAAAGACCTTATTCAACAAGCGACGTTTGGCACAGCGTCAGGTTCTCTCGCATACACAACGTGGATTAATCGTGACTATGCCAATATCCGCGGCTTCCGCCTCATTTTGAATAAACGGAGCGGAGATTTATTCGGATCTGTCAATTATCAATACAGCTATGCTACGGGCAAGAGTAGTACAGTGGGAAGCTCTCCACCTATATTTTATTACAGCGTTCCTGTCACTGACTCAAAAGATATTCTCCTTGACTTCGATCGGACACATAATATCCTCATTAACCTTGGATATGCAACCCAGGAAAAATGGGGATTCGCAATCGGGAAAACATATCCGTTGGGTGATATTGTTGTTTCTTCAAATTCATTTCTCCGAAGCGGCAGACCCTATACTTTATATGGTTCCACCGGTGGGGTTGTCATCAATAATATGCGGTCACCGTGGGAGTATAATACGAATCTAAAAATATCAAAGAGATTTCGTGATTTCTTTGGCGTCACTGCAACCCTGTATATGGAAGTGTTCAATCTCTTTGACAACAGAATCTTTAATTATAATTATGTCTTCCAGTTAACTACTGCTGGAGAACAAAATCAGAATGCGGTTCTCTATAACACGCTGCCCATTGATGCACAGAACGGATTGCGTTATCTCAATGATGCAAAGCAGAACTTCGCATATTTAGGTCTTGACAAAGACTTTTTGCTTTATTCAAATCAGCCGAGGTCGTTTCATCTTGGCTTTTCCATTGATTTTTAAATAACAACATTTTCTAAGCAGGGAATATTATGAAATCAATTAATCTTATTCTTGTTTTGCTGTTCATCGCAACTTCACATGCATCATCTCAGAGCAAAGTTGTACATTCCCGCGGAATGCTGCATCAAACAGTTTTTAATACTGGTGATTTAGGACGACCGCTGGATGGCAAAGGCGGCACGACAGGCGGTATTCTCGGGCAACCGTCGTTTTCATGGCCGGGCAACGGTATTGGAGACGGCCTTGGTGGATATACCGGATATCATATTAGTATTCAAGATAGAAGTTATGCCGGATTTTATAACGCATTTGGCGGAGGAATCTGGCTAGCCGCTGATACTGCTGTGCTCAAAGCGGGTGTAAAAACATCTCCTCGTGTGTATGCCGCATGCGGCGGATTCTCAGATGCAAGCGGGAATAATACACCGTCACAATCGATTCCCATCTCTGTAAACTATCGATCGAATTTTCCGATAGATTCGGCAGGGAATATCAATCCGAGTTATATCTCGACTGAAGCAGAAGAAATAATTACTTCGACATGGGACACCCCGATGGGAATCCGAGTTACACGTACGAGCCGCGCATGGAGTTTTCCGGGTTATAATAACTTCATTATCTACGATTACCAATTAGACAATACACAAATAGGTGCAAGCCTTGCTGCACGCACTGCCGGCCGCCCCGATACGCTTCGGGCAATGGCTGTGAGTTTCAATTATTCGCTCGGCCCATCATTGATCGCGGATATGCAATTGAATAATAATAACTGGACAGAAGCGAGTATGAGAGACGACAAAGCGGGAGCGCTGGGTTATGTCTATGGAAGGTTTAACTGGACACGCTATATGGTGTACGATCATTCTGTTGATGGTGTTCTCCGCTTTAATGGTAATGATAAAGATTCGGTCTTGACTGCCCCGGGGGCTGTGGGATATTTTCCGTTGTATTACGACTATACTCATCTGGCATCGAAGTACACTGTCATTTGTCCATTGTTTAATCGGTCGGGTGTAGAACCTGCGTCAGATACGAACTTGGTATGGGAAGTGAATACGGTCAAAGACCCCACAGGAAATACTAAAACATTACGACAACCATATCTTCTTGTAAATGACAACGGAAATATGGGTGCCGATCGACAAACACGATTGATGGATATTGAACAAACTCGTTATTATAAACCATTCTGTTACTTAGATACAAGCTATTTTCCGAAATATTGGTGGGGACGAGGTTGTCCAAATTGGTACGGTGCATACCGGAATCCGACCGGAAAATACTTCATATTCGGTCCGTATACATTCCTGCCGGGAGAAAGAATGCACTTTGTTATTGCCGAGGTGGCGGGATTCGGCGCCGGCGGACCGAATGATAAAATCTATAATGACCTGGGTGGCGCCGGTGGACAGCAAACAACGGAAGGAGGAAGTGCTGATCCACAAAATATGACGACTCCGTACACGCCGGGGTACCACCCTGTTCCAAGCTGGTATGATACGTTGCAATATAACTATCTAAGGGACAACACTGGATCATATCCATTCACAGCAATGGGAAGCCGGTATATGCAAAACCACAAACTTCCCGATTATGTCGATACCGTGGCTATCTCTCTTCGTGATGTTGCAGATAGGGCTATTCAAATGTATAAAGGCGGACCATACATAAAATATGATTCGACACAATATGAACCATCATCGGCAATTTCGCCTTCTCCTGAAGGCCATAATTATAATCAAGGAATTTCCATACCGGTTCCAGCACCTGCTATTCTTATAAAGAATACTGTAGCTGCATCGAACAAAATAGTCTGGGGAACACAAGTAGAAAGTTTTTCTAGTGCAAGTAAACCGTTTGGTTACTATCTGGTGCAGCGTGCAAATAATCCAATTGGGCCATGGACGACTTTAGATAGTGTTGGAAGACGTGACCCTCGGTATTATAAAGACACCACAGGCATCGGAGTCCACAGCCCGCTAGCGTTGCATGACAGTGCGTATACGTTCGTAGATATAGGGAGTGCATCCGGGCAAGAATATTTTTATTGTATCATTTCAGTGGATTCGACCGGTAAGAGAAGCGGCAGAACAAATTTGACATATCATAGTACAGCACAGCCTGCCTTTGCTTCGCTTGGCAAAGTATGGGCAGTACCGAATCCGTTTGTTGTAAATTCAGGAAATACAGGAGCTTCGGCAAGCGGACTTGCCCAGAATAAGATTATCTTTATGGGGTTGCCTATCCGTTGCACCATCAGGATATTTTCGTTTAGCGGCCAATTAATTCAAACCCTTCAGCATAGCGTCGATAGCGGGTTAGAGACATGGTATCAGATATCCAGGAATAATCAGTGGGTGTCATCGGGTGTATATTATTTTGTTGTGGAAGATGATAAGGGCAACCGATCTTGGAACAAATTTGTTATTATTCGTTAAGAAAAAGGAATCGAGAGCAATGAAAACAAGATATAAAATTCTCGTAGTGCTGGTAGCGATCTTGATTATCGCCTCGTCAGCTCTCTCACAACAGGTGGGTTCGACCTCGATGCAGTTCTTAAAGGTCATGCCCTGTGCCCGTGCAACTGCCTTAGGGGATGCATATAGCGTTTGGGCCTCCGGTGCAGAAGCTGTGTATTGGAATCCGGCAGGTGTTGCATTGACACAGAACAGTGAATTTTCCACAACCTACACGAAATGGATTTTTGATGCCCAGTTAGGTGCGTTATCCTATGCAATGTCTTTGGGTAATTTTGGAGCAATGGGCTTACAGTTGCAATATGTGGACTACGGTAAATTCGATGAAACGACTAATAGTTTTCCTTCCATTAAAGAATTACCCTATCCCGGTCTCACGGGCAATACATTCCAGCCATACAGTTATTTGGTAGGGCTCACATATGCAAAAAGCCTGACAGAGAAATTTGCGATGGGAATTTCATTCAAATATGCCTACGAAAATCTTGCGAATGGAAGCACTGTGACATACTTCGATCCTTCAGGACATCCTTATAAAACCGATGCGGGCACTTATCTTTTCGATTTTGGCATGCGTTATAATACAGGATTTAGGACAATCCAGGTTGCTGCAGCAATCCAGAATTTTGGACCCGATTTTGCCTATGCAGTTGAGAAAGAGCACGCACCGATGCTTTTCCGTATCGGAATGGCAGCTGATCTGATCGGCCCGAACAGCCTCTTCTATTCAGAAGAAAATAATAGATTAAGCATGGCTTTCGACTTGTTCCAACCGAATGATGATGATCAACAGGTACACATGGGATTGGAATATGAGTATGCCCAAACGGTTGCATTTCGCATCGGATATAAATATAATTATGACAATGAAGGGCTCACTTTCGGAGGGGGATTACATTATACAATAGGTGGGGTAAAATTAATGCTTGATTATAGTTATGGAGCACTTGGTAGCTATCTTCTTACAAATGCCCATCGTATTAGCTTGGGAGTTGAACTATGATGAACAACAAGACGAAATTCCTTCTCATACCTTGCCTGCTGGTATTTGTTTTTTCTCCAGTTGTTTTTTCGCAAGATTATAATAAAATTCTTACAACAGAGGGATTGAACCAAACAACGGATCCTTCTGTCATTTCGCGCGCAATGGGTGGTGTGACCTTGTCCGTTAAGAATGATGTTTCGCTCATGTTTGCCAATCCAGCTGCGCTACAAACGATTGGGAGCATTCAGGTATCCATCGGCGGCTATCAGCGATATAAAACAAATGATCAAACGCAGCAATGGTTTCCTATGCAAAGTTATCCGAATTTTAGCCTTTTACTGGGAGGATTGTCGGATACAATCACTATACCAAGAGTCCCAGATACACTCTATAATAGTGGTTCGATAGCTAGGGATACGGTACAACGGCAATTGGATAAAATCCAGCCTAATTGGAAGTATACGAAGAATTCGAGCATGCCTCTTCAAGCATTCCTTGCAGTACCTTTTTCCTTGGGGAAAATGAAGTTCGCGGCGGGCCTTGGCACTTTCGAATATGCTAATTTAGATTATTATTACGCAAACAGTAATAACTTAAATCCTGATATTGGTTCGTACAGGCCGGCACCGTTTAATCATCCTCTCTCGGACGCTAATCAGGATGCTCTTCCTGTTACATGGTTCCAGACAATTCAAAAACGAGAAGGATCTATTTACGGATTTGGCGGTGCTGTCTCTGTGGCATTCTCGGATAAATTCTCTCTTGGTGTGAGCGCTCAGTTGTTAAAAGGGACAACGAATGATTATAGTTATCATGTTGGGCGCGGTTTGCTTATCATGCATCAAACCTTTTTTGGACTGTATTCCTATCCTTATAACAGTTCTCTTGTCGGAACATCGGATTTTAGCGGGCAAGAGTATACCATCAGTTGCACATACCAGGGGCGATTTGTTACTTTTGGTGTGGCAGTCAAGCCTCCGACAACGATCTCTCGTGATTACAAAGGGACACTCCAAACGGATTCGGCAGGATCGAATTCTGTCTCAGTTCCTGTAAGCAGCTCGGATGAGATGAAATTACCGTTGCGAGGGTCTGTGGGGATGGGTATTGCACTTCGTGAGGATGTTTCATTCAATGTTGAATACGAATATCTGCCCTATAGTACTGCACAATATACGGCGGGCGGAATTTCATTAGAGCCGTGGCTTGATGGGTATAAATTTAAAGCCGGCCTCGAGTATAATCCCATTCCGTGGCTTGCGCTGAGATGCGGGTATAGTAAACAGACGGATGTCTTTACTCCTCAAAACACCTATATTAGTTCAGAGGCGATCACCTCCTCAGTGTATGCAATTGGATGCGGTGTGAAATATCGTAATGTGCAACTCAATCTTGCTTATGAATATTCAACATTGAGCTATGAAGATATGTGGATAACGAATGTTAATATGAATAGTCGGACTCTTCAAAATATTATTCTTGGTCTTTCGTATACTCTACAATAGCGTTGCTGTAACCAAATAGACCACAAGATGTGGCGATAGATTTATTGGTTCAATCAATTATTCATCAATATATAAGGAGACATCATATGAGATCGATGCGTACAATTTTTGCAATTACAGGGCTTCTGCTCATTTCTGTAATTGCGGTGTTTGCTCAGGTGACGAATGATTATCGATCAGCTGGGTCAGGCAACTGGAATGCAATAGCTTCCTGGCAAAAATATAATGGAGCCGCATGGATCGCTGCTACCGTTACTCCTGATTCCAGTGTCGGCAAGATAGAAATACTTGCTAATCATACAATCACCATCACTGCGAACGTGGTCGTGGATTCTGTATTTGTCGATTCGTTGGCGACCTTGGTTGTAAGTGCCAGTGATACTGTTACTGTTGGCCCGCCTGTAACACGATCTATGTTGACAGGAATTACAGTTGCTGGTGGCGGTTCGATGATTGTCAACGGAGTGTACAAACATGCACGGGACTATGGATCACTTCCAAAAGCGACATGGGCAACGGGTTCGACGTGTTTAATATCGCTTGGTTCAGTTCTTATGGATACAGTACCCAAAAACTTAGACCAGTCTTATTACAATTTTGAATGGAATTGTCCCACTCAGACTGGAAACCTCAATATGAATATGACTGGGGTTAATGATACGATCAAGGGCAATTTTACTGTACGCGCGACTGGAGCCAGCGGAAGAATTTATTTAACATCTCCCGGTTCAGCTGGTTCGCCGCAAATCTATACTGCCCCTATTACAATCAAGGGCGATATGATTCAGTATAATGGGCAATTCGGTCCACATGGTACCAGCAATGCTCTGCAAGGCGGCTTGACGAACTATCAGATTAATGTATTGGGGAATCTGACTGTCAACGGAAGTGGAACTTCCACCTCATGGTGGTCAATGCAACGGGGTTCAGTCGGTCCAGTTTACTGGTATGTATACGGCAACGTAACATTTTCTTCCTGCTCATTAACTACTTCGAATAACAATGCAAAAATTGTTTTTGCGAAATCGGGTACTCAAACTTTAACTTTGAGCAATGCCACTATCGGATCTTCTTCTGCATTTAGCTATGAGGTTGCAAACGGTTCGACGTTGGACATAGGCACAAATATTCTTAGCGGAACCGGCGTTCTAGTCGTCGATAGCGGCGGGTCTTTGAAGGCCACCTATGGAACTTCAAATGGTAGTGTTACTTGCACCGGAACAAACAGCACCCTTTATAACAATTATGCAATTGCAACAGGGACAGCAGGTTCTGGAACAGTAACGATTACAGCATCGACTCCTGCGAATTCTCATTTGAGTGATACGACCACGGCATTGCGGCGTTATTGGACCGTCACTGCTGATGCAGGTATAACCAGTGCTGGGTTACAGTTTAGTTATGACCCTGCCGATATACCGGGGACTGCGACTGAAACCAATTTTGTTCCCATGTGGTATACTGGAACTGGAACAGTATGGGCCCCGAAGGGACTGGTTACAAATGCCACAACACATGTGGCTGCCACCAATGCGGGAATTAATATCAATGGTGTCTGGACGGTTGGAGAAATTCAAACCTTGATTGGCGTGAAATCACAGACAACAAGTACGATTCCCAAATCGTTCTTTGTGAATCAGAACTATCCCAACCCGTTCAATCCTTCCACCATTATCACCTATGGAATTCCGAAGGCATCCTATGTAACGGTGACAGTATATAATTTATTAGGTCAGCAAGTGGCAACCTTATTCTCCGGCCATCAAGAAGCCGGAACGTATCCCGTTACTTTCAAAGCAGATCATCTGAGCTCTGGTGTGTATCTCTGCCGGATCGAAGCTGGCCAGTCGGTTGATGTCAAGCGTATGATTTTGATGAAGTAATTTGAAGGAAGTTACATTGTAGCGGTTTGTACTTGCTTGCCCACCCTGGAGCGTCCGAGATGTTGGAGTCCAGGGTGGGCAAGAGTATTCATATCAGATATTGGAGAAATAGGAGTAAGTCAAATTATGAAACATTGGATTGTTGGAGCTTTTGTACTTTTCTGCAGTTGTTCATCCATTCAACAGCTGAATTCACAGGAAAACAGGTTCTCTCAAAAGATTGTCGATAGCTTTATCCGTGCTCATCCGGATACTATTCGGTACGCCGGTGTACCCTACAGCGCGTGGTGGGATTATGAACGCGGAGTAGTGCTCCAGGGAGTATATCAAGTCTATCTTGCCACCGAGAATAAAACCTACCTCGACTATATCAAGAAGCAGATGGATCTCTATGTGCAGAATGATGGATCCATCCTGACCTATGATTATTCTTCCTTCAATTCCGATTATATTGCAACCGGCAGACAACTGCTGGAACTTTTTAAAGCAACGGGTGAAAAAAAGTATAAAATTGCCGCCGATACTCTGCGTAAGCAGATTGCTAACCAGCCTCGGACGAATGAAGGAGGCTTTTGGCATAAAAAGATTTATCCTTACCAAATGTGGCTGGATGGTCTTTATATGGCAGAACCGTTTTATGCGGAGTACGCGCATATGTTCAATGAGCCGTCTGTGTTTGATGATATCGCCAATCAATTTATCTTTATAGAACATCATACCCGTGATCCAAAAACTGGATTGCTGTATCATGCATGGGATGAAAGCAAACAGCAGAAATGGGCAAATCCAGAAACAGGCGTATCGCCGCACTTTTGGGGCAGGGCAATGGGATGGTATATGTGGGCAATCGTGGATGTGTTGGATTATCTTCCACAGGATTATCCAAAGCGTGCTGAACTCATCGCAATTCTGCAACGAGAATCTGCGGCGCTCTTGAAGTATCGCGAACCATATTCAGGATTATGGTATCAGGTTCTCGACCAAGGAAGCCGTGCAGGGAATTATCTTGAGTCCTCCGCATCGTGCATGTTTGTCTATGCGTTTGCAAAAGGCGCCGACAAAGGATATCTCGATACATCGTATTTGGCAGTTGCACAAAAATCATTTAAGGGAATTCTTGATTCCATGGTAACTGTGGATGAGAAAGGATTAATCTTTTTGCATCATACATGCCAAGGAGCGGGTTTAGGTGGAATTCCATACCGCGATGGAAGCTATGAATATTATATTCATGAGAAACAACGAACGAATGACTTTAAGGCGATCGGCCCATTTATTCTTGCGGCTCTTGAACTAGAAAAAAAATGTATGACAGTACCAAATGTAAAATGAGATGAAAGGTGAGTATGAAATGTCGAACTATTCTATGAACATGAGACGCTTGTTCTGGCCTTTTATTGCTTGCTGCATTATTATGCTTTTTGTTGCATGCTTGTCTCAAAGGACAACCCGCATTTTTCTCATTGGCGATTCAACAATGGCGGATAAACCGCTCGCCGATAATCCGGAACATGGTTGGGGACAAATGTTCCCCATGTTCTTTTCTCAATATGTACATATCATGAATTATGCGGTCAATGGCCGCAGTACTAAAAATTTTCTTGCTGAAGGACACTGGAAGAAAGTGTATGACCAACTTCAACCGGATGATTACGTTTTTATTCAGTTTGGCCATAATGATGCAAAAAAGGAAGACACTTTACGATACGCTGCCCCACATCCTGACTATAAAGATAATCTAAAAAGAATTATTCATGAAACGCGTGAGAAATCGGCAATTCCAATTCTCTTAACGCCAATTACACGGCGGGATTTCGATAAAAATGGACAATATGTTGGTACTCATGGCGAATACCCGGCTGTGATGAAAGAAGTCGCGAAGGAAGAGAATGTTCCGCTCATTGATATGTTTGAGAAAACAAAGCAGTTGGTAATAAAATTGGGCGATGCACCATCAAAAGAACTTTATCTTGCCGGCGTAAAACAAAACGAGTTTCGTCTGTGGAATAAAAAACGAGACAACACACATTTTACACGAACAGGCGCAATTCAAATGGCTTCATTCGTTGTTGAAGGAATCAAAGAATTGCACCTGCCATTAGAAAAAGAGCTCATACCAGCACAAACCAAGAATTTGGTTGGTGAAGGAAAAGTTGTTGGGCTCGATTACTTCTTTAATAACGAATGGAGATCGAAAAAAGATTCTGTTCTTGAACGCTGGCATTATGTATGGGAAGATACAACAGACAGCGGTTTTTCTCAGTTAGGCAGAAGTATTGATCTTCTCGGTGCTGAACTTGATTCGCTTCAGAGCTCTCCCACTGATTCATCTTTGAATCGCTTCAGCATATATATTATTGTGGATCCCGATACACCTGATGAAACTAAACCTAGACAACCCAATTACATTTCAGAAGATGCAATCAAAGTAATAGTTCCCTGGGTAGAACGAGGCGGAGTGTTGGTGCTGATGGGAAATGATAAAGGAAACATGGAGTTCGAACATCTCAATCATTTATCGGAACATTTTGACATTCATTTTAACGAAGACTGTTATCATAAAGTTATTGGTAGCAATTATGAGACAGGGAAGAACGATCATCTGCCAGCACATCCCATCTTTAAAGATGTGAAACAGATTTTCATGAAAGAGATTTGTTCGCTCAAAATTGAAAAGCCGGCAAAACCGATTCTTACTGAGAATGATTTGGTGCTCATGGCGTCAGCACGTGTTGGGAAGGGCCTGGTATTCGCAGTAGGTGATCCCTGGTTGTATAATGAGTACATGGATACACGCCGACTTCCAATTGATTACGAGAATAGTAAGACAGGAAGAAATCTTTTCCAATGGCTTTTAAGCAATGCAGCGATTCCAGCGCGATAGAAATATTTTTATACTCGGGTTGTGGTCACCATCTTATTGATAAAGTAAAATGAAAACTATGGTACCTGTAATGAAAGAACTGCTTGATCGTTGTTTGCTTAATCCCGATTCCAGCAACTAGTCATGCAGTATAGTGCTTTCAGCTGGCGTAAACGTACATTTTGATCCCAAATCGATGAATAAACCTGGGGAAAGTTTTTTTTATTGGAAATGTGAAACTGGTCAAGCTCTCCGTGTGGCCGGCGGCGCTTTCGTGGGATGTTCTTAAGGATACATGGGAATCGGCAGCCGCGCATAACAGGAATTATTATTCGTGATCGAAGAGAATTACTATTATTTGCATAGATAGTGATTCCGAATATTGGATACTCCGTCTTTATTGCCGTACGAGGAACATGCATAGATGACGAAAAAATTTCAGATAACACTTGCTGATATAGCAAAAAAAGTAAATGTCTCGAAAGTGACAGTATCGAAAGCTCTCCGTGGACATCCAGATATTTCTTCTACGACCAAGGAAAAAATCAAGCGAGTCGCCCGCGATTTGGGATACATTCCAAATTACATGGCAAGAAATCTCTCCTCGAATTCCTCAAGGACAATAGGCGTCATTGTTCCCAAAATCGCTCATTCTTTCTTCTCTAATGTCATTGAAGCTATTTATGACTCAGCGTTTGAACAAAAGTATGAAATTATTCTCACAGTATCGCAGGAGAATGCGGAACGTGAGTTACAACATATCCGATCGCTTCTCTCAATGCGCGTCGACGGCCTGATTATTTCGGTGTCACAGCAAACGAAAGATGATGCAATCTTTCAAAAGATAAAGAAATGGGGAATTCCTCTCACATTCATGGATCGAGTGATTAATATACAAGGATTTAATAGTGTAGTCGCAGATGATCAGGGCGGGGCTTTTTCTGCAGTAGAACAAGCAATTAAAGTTGGTTATAGGAAGATCGCGCATTTTGCTGGGTATACACATATTAATATTGGGAAAGAGCGGTTGTTAGGGTATAAATCTGCGATGAAAAAATATGGGCTTTCCATCAGACCAGAGTGGATAGTGAATGGCGGATTTAGCGAGGAAGATGGTACTAAGGGATTCAAAACAATCTATGACTCAGGCAATCTGCCGGAAGTGATTTTTGCCGTTACATTCCCTGTAGCGTTAGGTGTGTATCGTGCGGTCCAGCACTATGGTCTGACTATTCCTAAGGATATTGATATTATTTCCTTTGGAAACAGCGGCGGATTAAATCAATTTCTTTCGCCTCCGATGAGCTATGTAGAACAACCGACAAAAGAATTGGGAAGGAAGGCTCTGGAGTTGACGATCGAAAATGTCAAACAAAAAAACAAGAGTCTTCCGCGAACAATTACGCTACCAACAAGGCTAGTATTGTGTAAGACCTGCGTGAATAAAGTTATTGCTTGAATACTGAAAGAAAACAAGTGCGGTATTTTCACGGTTTCATTGAAAATGTAAACCTGCGAACAATTATATGCTTGGTCGTCGTATCCCTTCCTGTTACTCTTCCGTCATATTCATATGCTCAAATCGCATCAGGAGAAATCAAGCGAAGTAAGAACAAATCGCTGTGGATAGCTGATAATGGTGACGGAACATACACGAATCCGATCGTTTTTGCCGACTATTCCGATCCTGATGTTATTCGAGTAGGAGAAGATTTCTATATGGTGTCGTCAAGTTTCAATTGCGCGCCAGTGATGCCGGTATTACATTCTAAGGATTTAGTGAATTGGACGATTATCGGTCATGTGTCTGAAAATCTGCCATCAGCCGAATATAGACAGCCTCAACATGGCAAAGGATGCTGGGCACCAAGCATACGGTTTCATGCCGGAGAGTTCTATGTGTATTATGGTGATCCTGATCTTGGAATTTATATGTCCAAGGCTAAGAATCCTTCGGGTCCATGGGAGCCGCTTCTTCTCGTGAGGCAAGCGAAAGGATGGATTGATCCATGTCCGCTGTGGGATGACGATGGTAACGTATATCTTGTACATGCTTGGGCGAAGAGTCGAGTCGGGTTCAACAGTGTGCTGACTATCCACCGGATGAGTACAGATGGCAAACAAATTCTTGATGACGGCGTGATGGTGTTTGACGGGCATAAAAATCATCCAACAATAGAAGGGCCGAAAATCTATAGACGGAATGCATACTATTACATCTTTGCACCTGCCGGCGGTGTTGCAAATGGTTGGCAGACAGTATTGCGGGCGAAACATGTTCTTGGTCCATACGAAGACAAAATAGTTCTTGACCAAGGGACAACAGCAATCAATGGACCGCATCAAGGTGGTTGGATAGAGACGCAAACCGGTGAATCATGGTTTGTTCATTTCCAGGGGCATGGCGCTTATGGCAGGATCGTTCACCTTCAGCCGATGACTTGGAACGGTGACTGGCCTACCATCGGAGTTGATCCGGATGGTGATGGAAAAGGCGAACCAGTACTCTCATGGAAAAAACCGCAAGTCGGAAAGATTTATTCCATCACTTGTCCTCAAACAAGCGATGAGTTTGATTCTACAGCGTTAGGTTTGCAGTGGCAATGGCATGCGAATCATTCTCATCAGTGGTATTCGTTGAAAGAGAAGAAGGGAGCTTTACGATTAAGATCAATCGTAATTCCGGACAGCAATGTTAATCTTTGGAGTGTTCCCAATTTATTGCTGCAAAAATTTCCAGCCCCAGAATTCATGGCAACAACGCAAGTGATGTTGAGTCCGGCAAACGTTGGCGAAAAAGCAGGTCTCATCATGATGGGGCTTGATTATTCCTATATCTCAATAGTGAAGAAAACCGACGGCGTTCATCTTACAAAAGTCGTCTGCAAGGATGCAGACAAAGGGACGGGAGAGACAGAAGAAGCAGATGTATTGTTCATGAGAGATTCAGTGATGTTGCGTGTTGCGATAGATACCGAAGCTGTGTGCCGCTTCAGCTACAGCGAAGATGGTTCTGTATTTAAACCGCTCGGAAAGGAATTTGTTGCACGCGAAGGTAAATGGATCGGAGCGAAAGTAGGAATATTTTCTTCGAGTCCATTTGAGAGTATATCAAATGGTTACTCTGACTTTGATTGGTTCAGAATAAATAACTAAGGAGCATCAATGATGAAACAAACCTACGCCGTTCTTATACGAATACAAGTAGTCCTCTGTACCATAGTGTATAGTCTTGTATTCACTCAAACTTCGGCACAACCTGTTCCCAAGTCGTACACTACCGGCTTACCTTTTTCTATGCCCGAGATTCAAATAGCAAACTTTCCAGAACGAACAGTAAGCATCGTCGACCATGGTGCGGTGGGCGATGGACAAACGATGAACACGAAAGCATTCGCAAGTGCAATCCAAGCTTGTGCTCAAGCAGGCGGCGGCAAAGTTGTTGTACCGACAGGTGTATGGCTAACAGGCCCTATAAGATTTGAAAACAATATTAATCTCCATTTGGATGCTGGCGCAGTAATCATATTCAGCAGGAATCGGGATGATTTTCCTCTGGTTCCGTATCCAACCCCATCATCCGAAAATTTTGCATGTGCAAATCCGATTTTCGGGTATAAGTTAGAGAATGTAGCAATAACCGGTGATGGAGTCATTGATGGATCCGGTGAAGTCTGGCGTCCTATGAAAAAAGAAAAATATACTGCAAGCCAGTGGAAAAAAACTATCGAATCAGGTGGTATGGTGAGCGAGGATGGAAAGATGTGGTGGCCGTCGCAGCAGGCGCTCCAGGGTGAAGCATATCTTAAAGCATTGAGAAAAAACAAGAAAAATCTCGCCGCCGAAGATTTTACCGGTGCTAAAGATTTTCTTCGACCCAATATGGTTGTGTTCAATGCGTGCAACAAAGTGCTCCTGGATGGACCGACATTCCGGAACTCACCGAAATTCTGTGTCAATCCTGTTCAATGTGAAAATCTCGTCATTCGAAATATCAAAGTACAGAATACATGGAATGCACAAAACGGAGATGGACTCGACATCGGTTCCTCTCATACTGTGGTCGTTTATAATTGTGTGGTTGATGCTGGTGATGATGCTATTTGTTTGAAGCCGGGCATCGTTGAAAAAGGACGGGATTGGACGGCTGCATGCGAGAATATTATCATAGCAGATTGTATTGTGTATCGGGGTCATGGTGGATTTGTCATTGGAAGTGAGACATACGGCGGAACTCGAAATATCTCGGTGCGCAATTGTACGTTCATCGGTACAGATGTCGGACTGCGCTTCAAATCTTCCCGCAATCGCGGTGGATTAACAGAGAATATTTATATCGATGGTATTCAAATGAAAGACATTGCAAACGAAGCGATCTTATTCGATATGTACTATGAAGATGATAAACCGGCAGTCGGTGAACCACGTACAAGCGCATCGGTGACGGAAAGGACACCCAGAATGCAGAATTTTTTTATCAAAAACATTGTCTGTAACGGTGCGAGTCAAGCTATTTTTATTCAAGGTCTTCCAGAGCAATTTGCACATAATATTGAATTTACGAACCTTACCATCTCTGCCATAAAAGGAATCTCCTGCATCGATGCGGAAGGGCTGCAGTTTAACAATGTCAAGGTTCTCTTAGAACAAGGACCGGTATATGATATTGACAATGCCCAGAATGTCACAATAAAACATTCGACGTTCACTGAAGGTCATTCTCTGTTTATGAGAGTCGCAGGTAAACAATCAGAAAACATCCAAGTAGTGAATACGGATATCTCGAAAGCAAAAAAAGGAATTGAATTTGGTAAAGATGTCAAGCCGAATGTGGTGATAGAGAAGTAAAAACTCAAACCTTGAAATACATACCTTGAATGATCAATCCGTTCATGAATATGATCGTAGGGTTTCCTGAGTCAACTGATTCGATGTACATTATAATCTCAGGGGACTTTATTGGGGAGGTAACTATTATCTATCTTTGATTGCTCTTTTAAATTCTAACATACATGAAGAAATCAATGAACATATTTTGGCGAAATACGAGGATGAGAGCAATCGGCTGTGCAGCTGCGATTCTTACTTGCATGTTCTCTTCTTCGTTGGAAGCGATAGAGAAAGCAAATATCATGGTTGCACAGGACGGCTTTGGGAGAAATGCAACGGGTGGGGCAGGCGGAACTGCCGTGACCGTTACCAACGCAAGTGACTTGATGATGTACGCTGCAGCAAGTTCGCCCTACATCATTACTGTCTCGGGCACAATCACCTATCCCGGTTATATTCCAATACTATCGAATAAAACTATTCAGGGAGCAGATTCAAACGCTACGATAAATGCAGACCTTCGGGTCAGTACCGGAGTTCGCAATGTTATTATTCAGGACTTAAATCTTACGAATCCTTCTCATGTCGGCGATGGAGACGGCATCACGATATTTGGCAGCAAGAACGTCTATATTACTCATTGCACGTTTACCGATTGTGCAGATGGTTCGTGTGATATTACAGAACAGGCTGACAGTGTTACTCTCTCTTGGTGTCGATTTCGTTATGTTCATCAAACGACACACCGTCTTGTGAATCTCATCGGGTCCAGTGATACAGCGCCAGATACGGGGTATCTCCATGTGACAATTCATCATTGCTGGTATGACCAACTTTGCAATGAACGGATGCCTTCAGTGCGTTTTGGGAGAGTTCATATCTATAACAATTATTACAGCTCCGATAGCGCTCTTTATTGTGTCCGTACTCGTCTGTACGCCGAATGCTTGGTGGAAAATAATTACTTTGGACATGTCAAAAATCCATGGGAAGTGGCATTGTCCATAGCACCCGGGACGATAACAGGAAAAGTTCACGCTGCAAATAATAATATATCATTTATGGAGACGACCAACGGTATAACCTGGATAGATGGATGGTATAAAGACGCAAGTATCATTTCAGCGCTCACCTCAGGTACTGATGCAGTCTTTACTCTTCCGTATTCTTATACACTTGATAATGCCCAAGATGTCAAAAGCATTGTGATGACAAACGCCGGCAATAAAAAAAGCGGTACTGCTAGTGTTGATGAATCGGCATTAAAAATTACCGGATTTGCTTTGTGCCAAAACTTTCCCAATCCTTTTAATCCATCAACGACGATTAACTTTGAAATACCAAAGTCGGGTGTCGTCTCGTTAAAGGTGTACGATATATACGGCAGAGAAATAGCAACGCTTGTTGAGGGTATCAAATCTGCTGGTTCACATACGGCAGAGTTTAACGGCAGTAATTTATCCAGTGGTGTATACTTTGCGCGTCTGCGCTCAAATTCTTTCTCACAAACCGTAAAACTTATTCTTGCTAAATAAAATGAAAAGAAACGTCGGTCTTACAATCATCGTATTTACATGTGTGTTCTTTACTCACGTGTCGGCAGGGGAAAAGGCTAATATTATTGTTGCACAGGATGGAAGTGGGCAGTTCGCAAGCATTCAAGATGCGATAAATTCCGTGCCCGCAGACAACAAGCAAAATGTCATCATACTTATCCGAAACGGTGTGTATCACGAAAAGCTGTTCATTACAAAAAGTTTTATCACGCTTGTTGGCGAGGACCGCGACAGCACACGAATTATCTATGCAGAACTGAGGAGGAATTGGAACGACCAACATCATCATCAGCGTTCATGGGATTGGGGCTCGGCAGTAGTTAATATCGATACATTTGCGACAGATATTACCTTGGCGAATCTCACCGTCCATAATAACTATGGCACACTGCATAATGATGAAAGTCATCAGTTTGCAGTTCGCGGCGGGGGAACACGCATCATTATTATTCATTGCAATATCATTGCCGACGGCGGAGATACGCTCAGTCTTTGGAATAAAAAGAACGGCATGTATTACCATGCCAATTGTTATTTTGAAGGAGGCGTTGATTACGTTTGTCCGCGCGGGTGGTGCTACATTACAGACAGCAAGTTTTATGGACACAGCCTCAGCGCCAGCATCTGGCACGACGGCGACGCAGATATTAACCAGAAATTTGTTATACGGTATTCTTCATTCGATGGCGTACAAGGTTTTCCGTTGGGACGCAATCATCGCGATGGACAAATTTTTTTGCTGGATTGCCAATTCTCGCAAGCAATGGCAGATACACCCATCTATTGGCCTACAGGAAGTAAAACAGAATGGGAATGGGGCGATCGGCATTATTATTACAATTGTCACCGGCAAGGCGGCGACTTTGCATGGTTCAAAGATAATTTAGAAACAGCCGCTACTGCTCCGAAGCAAAACGACATCACTGCAAAATGGACATTCGACGGCAAGTGGGATCCGGAAGAGACAATGCCTGCAGTTCTGCTGACGGTTTTTTTGCCAAGACCGAGAGTTGGCGCATACAAAGTACCCAATGAAACTACGTTGTTGAAATGGGTACCATCCCGAAATGTAATTTCGCATAATGTATATTTTGGCAAGAATGATAAACTGGAATTTAAGGGAAATCAAAGAGATAACGTTTTTAATCCGGGAACCCTAGAGTTGAAAACAAAATACTTTTGGCGGATTGATGAAGTCACCGAGACAGATACACTCAATGGACCGCGGTGGTATTTTACAACGAAATAACCGAATAGGACGGATTGCAATTGCCAATCAGCGGAATAGAATTATCCTCAAGCGGTCCGAGTATATGGGGTAGGCTGACTTGATCTCCTCATCCTCTCATTCCCATCCTTCTTTTGCTAACTCCGAGTGCAACTCGTTGGGATGTTGACGACAGTAATACTCGATCTTGCTTGAATCCTCGTGTGCTTTACTGTACGTCCATCCTTTTGCCATTAAATTCCGTTCGTGCAGTTCGTGAAGAAGTACATACGGGCGCTCTGCCTCTTCGAGATCATTATCAATCCATACTTCATTCTGAGGCACAAACTCATAGACATAGTCATGCCCGCCTTCCGTAAAATCAACATCGAACACACTTCTTACTAACCTGCCATCGACGATCCACACACTCATCCCGGTTTCTAATTTCTTCCAGAGCCGCACATGCACTTTTATCGGATCGGGAAGATTGCCTCCCGCTGTCAGCTTTTTCACATCGCCCGCTTTCTTACGTTCTGCCATCTCTTGTTTATCAGCAGCTTCCAGCGCATTGTCATACGGAACACCCTTCTCCATCAACCGGTGTTCAACCAATAAATGGTCAATAAAGAAGCTCTGTTCATCCTCCTGCGCCTCCTTATCAAGCCAGAATTCATCTTTCGGGATGCATTTGAAACCGTAATGCTGGCCGTAGTTTGTAAACTCTTCGTCGAGATGCGTTCGCACGTACGTGCCGTCGACTACCCAGATAATGATCTTGCCGCGCTGCCCAACCTTTTTAATATATGGTGGCTTTAGTGGAGTTTCCATATTCTGTCCTTTTGGAGTTATCTCTTGTTGTTGTGTTGTACTGTCATTACACTTCCCTGAGCCGTAAAGATATGGTCGATTGATCAAAGCCATCGTCAAGAGACTTATGATGAAAAATCTACGACTTCTCGATTGTTGTCTGATTCTCTTTGATGTTCTCATTCCAAGATTAAAACCCATATAATTATGTAGACGTTCTCAGCCATTTGCTTGCCTGTCACACTGCAGCCGACATTGTCCTGTCCGCCATCTTGCCTGCCCGACATGGTTTGTGGCGGGCTGGGCGGATGACCTCGGTTTTCTTCATCCCGCGATCATCCGCCAAACAACGTTGGGCAAGCCGATCTCGGCTCTTAAGTTTTATTTACTTCCTGATTCCGTTCACCGCCACGCTTTACTATCAATCCGTCCAACGACCATGAACCTCCGCCGACAATCAGAAGGAAAAGTGAGCCGAGTATCATCGACCAATCTGTTCGTGCCTCGTGCGCCATCGCCCAAAATCCTTTTTCCAGAAGAATCGGAATTTTGGTGGTTGAGATTGCAACGAGCATATCAATAATGAGCGGAATTGCAGCGAGCCGCGTGATCAGGCCAATAAGAACAAGCACCCCGCAGACTATTTCGACAACACCGACAAAGGGGGCCATTACTTCAGGTACAGGGATGCCGATCTTGATAAAACGACTCACGCCGAGCGATTCAGAGAACAGGAACTTCTGAATGCCCTCGGAGAGAAACACACAGCCGACCATCAGTCGAACTGCGAAGATCGCTCTATCAAGCCCGTTGCATAGCCATGGCGTGTGAATGAATTTGTTTAATGACGATTTGCCGTTTTCTTTTTCCATGGTTGCTCCATCGATTATTTAGATCGTGAGTTGATAGCCGATGTATCCGGTTATTGCCTCTGTACCAAATACACTGCTGCCAAGAGAAAACAAAATATGGTGGTATTCATTCAGATTGATAAACCCGCCTAAGTTGAATCCTCCCTTGGATTCAGAATCCTCGGCGTCGGCGGTCTGGTAATAGAACTCTCCTCCAAGTGTAACCACACGTGAAAAATCGTATTGAACCTCCCAGCCTGTAAACATCCAATTTTTTTGCTGTGGCCCGGGATTGTACCAAAACCCTCCGCCTGCGTACGACGTCAGTTTTCCCCAACTCTTTTGAATCCATACGGGAAAGCATGCCTGAATTCTCCCCGCACCTAATTGTTCGTTTTCGTCGCCCGTCGGCAGCTCGAGCAAAGGGAAGAGTCCTACTTGAGGGTGTGTTTCTGTTTCTTCAACGAACCTGTATTTGATGCCGATCTCCGCATCCGAGAAACCGAAGTGAGTTGCCGCATCTGTGTGTACATATCCGAAAGGGAGAAGAACATGTAACTGTATGTTGGGAACTACTCCGTAATTAACCTCGAAGTGAGGGCATGTTGCGTTGATCTCGTGTCTTCCGATTTGCTGCACAGATGCAACGTAGAACTCCCAATGAAGAAAGTCAACAGGTTGTGGATCATCAGTCTTGAAAGGGGGACCAGCCAATGCTGGGGCAGATATCAGCGAAAAAAGAATGTTGATGCAGAGAGATGTGTACTTCCAAAACCTGAGTGATATATTCTTCATTTATCTTTAAACAAAAATTTGTAACTAAAAAGTCCTTTCTTGCAACTTTTCAGTTTAAAAAATGGTTATAAAAGGAAATGAAGTATCAGAAATCGATACGAGTTAAAAAATTCATCGTTTCATAATAAGGAGAAAGTATGAAAAAAACCTTTTTTATTCTCAACCTTGCATTGATCCTCATGAGCACACAATTCCTCTTCGCTCAACATGATTCTACGATGCACCAGAGATCATTAATCAAGCGGGCTGTTGCTATAATCACATCGACGAAGGGGAATTTGGTGCATGGTGTCGTGACATTTGAGGAAGTCGATAAAGGAATTCGCATTCTTGCTCATCTGACAGGATTAACACCGGGTAAACATGGATTTCACATTCATGAGTTCGGCGATATCAGTTCTGACGATGGGAGTTCAGCGGGCGGGCACTTCAACCCGATGGGCATGCCTCACAGTATGCCGATGAGCGAGAAACGTCATGCCGGCGATATGGGAAACATCGAAGCAGATGCAAGCGGTAACGCACGTCTCGATTATATCGATTCTGTTATGAAATTGAATGGTCATAATTCGATCATCGGTCATGCAGTTATCGTACATGAAAAAGAAGATGATTTTAAAACACAACCGACTGGAAATGCAGGAGCGAGGGTTGGGTACGGAGTAATTGGAATTGCGAAATGAAATGACCGAAGTTCTACAGTCGGAGGCCTGAGAATGATGCCCCGTTTTGCGGGGCATCTTATTTCAAATCGAAGCATCCTTTGTTTTGGATAAACTATATATTGCTCGCGATTACGGAGTCCTTTTCTTGCCGCCAATGTTGCCTTGTCCGCATATGAAATGGTTCTTACTGTTGAAGGGACGTATAACGATACGTCCCTTCAACATTCCCTCCATTTGATTTACAATTTTCAACGTTTCTACGCTTACCATGTGATCAAAATATCTCCTCCCCTCCTAGGGGAGGATGAAGGTGGGGTCATTTTCTTTTGACCTCACCCTAACCCTCTCCTACGAGGAGAGGGGGATGCTATTTTTTCGGCCGGGATGCAGGCGGTACTATTCCGTTGAGACGGTAATACACAACCAATTGTCCGTAATGTTCACCTGCATGCTCAATGACAGTGAGCCAGCCGAATGAACTGTGAAACATTGTATTTGACCATTGAGATTTATACTCGCGCGTCAATCCGCTGTCCCCTTGTGCCTTGATCAGCTCCGCACCGTCTGCGACCGCTTGCTTCAAGTATTTCACGATGTCTGTTTTCATCGGATACTTTTTTCGCAAAGAATCTTCGCTCAATATGGACTCCATCGCCGATCCTTTGATGACACTGATCAGGCCATTATAATTCCATACAACGTGTATCAGATTTTCTCCGAACGTCCTCTCATCCTTCTGGGCTTTGAAGTTGTATTTGTCTTCGGGAAAATCCTCTGCCATCGCGATCAGTTTGTTTCCTACACGATTCCACATCCACAACAACTCCTGAGAGGGACTTTGCGCAGGCTTGGGAGGCTCGACTGGTTTTTTCTCCTGCGCAGAAGCAAATGTAACAAGCAGCGCCGCGAGTCCGGCAAACAGAAGAGTAGAAATAATTTTAGGCATAGGATGCTCCTTTTATGTGAGAGATGATTTATTGATGTTGATGGTTGCCGTCGAATTTCTCGAATCGATACAGACTATTAGATTCTAACAATTTTTTAGATAAAAATCTTGACACTGTTTCTGTTCGGGAGAACATCTCACTCATAGCTAGGTGGCTATAAGCGATTGAGGCAAACAACCGGTTCTTGTGCTAACAGTTTGCGCAGGATAGAAAAGTCTGGCAGGTTTAGGACGTTCTCGATGGCGCTGTCAATTTCTTTTCGGACAGGATCGGTTGCCATTTGTGGAAATGGTTGCAGGGGTTTCTTGGCGATTTTATCGTATGCTGCAGCAAGCTTTTTGAGTTGAATTTCTGTTAGCTCTTCAACATTAAGGACAGGCATTTTTTCCAACGAGCCTTTCTTGAAACCTATCCAAGCTCCTTCGGTTTCCTCACGGTTCGCTAAAAGAATCAATAAACCAAGAGTAGAGTTATTCCACAATACCAGCGCTTTTTCTTTTTGTGCTGAATTCTTTTTATTGTGGAATTTAAATGTCCACCACATGAGTCAACTTGAATTCCTCCAAGTTTGAATCTATCAGTCGCACCATCGACATCTATAAAACCGAGTTTGACAAGAAATTGCTTTATTTCTTCTTCAAATTTTGTAGCACGAGTTTTATTACTTTCAGTTTTTTCTTCTTGCTGCGTTCCAGGACTTAGGCCTATTTCTTCAGTATCCATAGTTACTCCAAATAATTTGTTTCTTGATATGATTATTTATGGAACGCAATTCACTCTCTAATAGAATATTTATTCCTGAAACACTCCCTGATACTTACACAAAATTGTATTTGCCTTCTTTTTATCATCTATATCTTTTTCATATCCATCCCGCCGGTAAAAGTCCCCTCTCATATAAGAATTAACCGAGACGAGAGGGGATTTAGGGGTGTGTCATGTTTTTCCTTGAGTAAGTCTGCGTAGCTTTTGTAAACTCGCTTTGCGAGTTTTAAATATTACGCCCCCTGTGGTCCCTTCTCTTGAGGGGACGTTAAATCCCCGATATTTAGTGCAACCGATTCAGGATATCCTGATATTGTTTCTCATTTTTCTGGCCTAACTCAAATGCTTTCTCATCCCCGAGATCGCTGAGCCACTCAGTTACAGAATAACGAAGGAGCCAGCAATAAAAATAAAACATAACCAACGGGAAGAACCAAATGGCTATCCCTAAAATTTCCGATTCGGACAGGATAAACGCCAGAAGGAAGGGGATACCGATTATGATTGCATATGCTGCAACCCACCCTTTTTTTCCCAGTACAATCAAGGACCGGAGGATATATACGGAGAAACCTGCCGCCATGAGACTAAGGCCCGTCAAAGTGAGGGCCAATTGAAATAGTGCGACACTGGAAATCAAAATGCCGCTCATTCCGCCGAAGGTAAGCCAGTAGTGCAGACTTCTTAGTTTGTAACGTTCTCTCTGAACTTGAAATTGATTCATATGTCCCTCATGGTTTTTTGGAGAATACGCCCTTCCTTCTTCCTAATATCCATCCCACCTACATAATATCCGAGATGCCGATGAAGTTCATTTGCCCTGCACAATATCTTTTCTCTTTAAGCTTTTTCTTCGAATCGGAATCCTCAATGATAATTACGGCGGCTCGGGATATTTCTAACTGTAAATATACGCGTTTCCGGATGGGAGGGCAAGGGCTGCTTTTACTCTGAAGCCACCACCCCACATCCCTCCTCAGTATGAGGAGGGGACGTTCCGATGTATTTCAATCGGAACAGGGGTGGTCGATAAACGCCAGAGACCAATCAAAGGCAAGCATCTGCCGCGTCCGGGAAGCGGGGAGGCAGGTTAAAAATTATACTCATAAACCAAGAAATTCTCACCGACATACCCCGAGTTCTTTTCAGGGTTTTTCATCGATGAGGATTCTTCTTTGGAACTTTTGTATCAAAGAGACCATCGTTCTCGCATGAAACCATTGGCATAATAATGCGTCTAATTATTAAACAATATGTGTGGAGGAAATATGGCACACAAAATCATTTCATCCGCCTTCCTGGTCATAGCACTTAGTCTCTTCGGATGTGCGTCTGAACGATATACACAGAATGACAAAGATCATTCTATGCGAAGAGACACCCTCAGAAGGATGAGCCAGCAAGATGTGATTAATTTGTCGAAGGCCGGCGTGAGCGACAGTCTCATCATTAACATGATGGATGCAACAGACACCTGGTTCCAGTTGAAACCGCAGGAAGTTATTGATCTCAGAAATGCGGGCGTGAGTGAGAAGGTGATCAGCGCTATGATGACGCAGCCGGGCGAGCTATCAAGCCAATCGAGCAGTCCCGGTGTGGTACGATATTATGCCTATCCACCGTACTTCTGGTATGACGGATTTTATCCAGACTGGTATTATCCTCGATTTTCTGTAAGAATGGGATTCCACGGCTTTCATCATAGGCGGTTCCGTTAGCAGAATTCTTTGATCTTGCAGGAACAAAAAGGAGTTGTTTGAAGTAGAGACTCCGCTTCGGGCGAATCGGGGGCAGAAATGCTGTAATCGGGAATCTAGAAATAGGGAATACCCAAGACCTGGATGCCTGTCCGACTTCGTCGAGATCTCGTTTCAATTTCCTAATCGAAACGGACATTTCCGCCAAAGGCTGACAGGCGGGGTTGCGGGGTATGAAACCCGAAAAAGAATAAATAAGAGTACAAATTATCTGCGACGCACCTTAGAGATGCGCCGCAGATGGAGAATGGCATTTAGAATCTAAGACCAACAGTTAAAATTATTCCACGATTGTAAATCATTGTAGCGTTTTCATCAATCGTCGTCGTTTCTGGGATGTCTTTCCGCAGCCTCTTCATGCCAACCACATATCGTGCATCGATTTCTAAAATGGAGAGATCAAAACCGACACCAACAATCCAGGAGATGTCGTTCTTTGTCATTTGATCTTTAATGTCGGTTTCATTGGATGTAGATACGTCTCCAGGATAATTCGAAGATTGTTCCTCCTTTTGTTTTGCTGAAAGTAATATACCGTATGATACTCCGCCTTCGATATAAGGACTAAACACTGGTATCGGTAAATTAAATTTTAGGAGGAGTGGAATATCTATATAATCACCTTTGAATGTAAGCTTTCCTGTACCAGTATAACCTCCAATAGTCTGACTAACTTCATAGACAGCTCCTTTTTGGATATACATTACTTCTGGTTGGATAGAAATGCCTGCAATTAATCCGATCCTGCAAGATATTCCGCCTACGAAGCAGAGTCTGTTTGTAGGATCAATGTCATTCTGTTTTTTATCAGCTCCACCAACCGTTGCGAGATTAATACCTCCCTTAATCCCAAATTGAGAAAATGCCACAGATACGGCAAGAAGCATTACCAATGAAACCAATAGAATTTTTTTCATAAGAGAACCCTTTATGTTGATATGTGATGTAGTGAATTCTGGTATCTGTCCAGAATGACCTCAGAAGTATAGATAAAACAAAAGTCATGGTCAATAGGAAATTTCCTGAAAAAGATAAAAACAATAAAAAAAGAAGAATAGCTTAATATGAAGTGAAATCAGCAATAGAAGTCGATATAAATATTGACAACGGTCACAACAATTGCCGAACGGCAGTGAAGGAAGGTTTAGAGGCTTTGATACGATTCATTGTGTTCTCTGTGCCAACTTATTTCAGGACGGTACACCCCTCTCAAAAAAAGAGGTGGTACGAATGGCTTCTTCACAATATGGGCAATGTTATTGCAATGGCATCGGTCCTTGCCTTTTTGGTGTATATATTTTTAATCACTGGTACAAGTGCTTTTCAAAGTGATAAACCTACGAAAGTTAAACTGATTCTAGAATTTCTTAAAATTATCCAGGAGGGCAGCCAGCAACTCGGCAGCTATCTAACGCAGAAATTTCCTATTCATAACTTAGGTGCATCTCATACGCATACTATCGTCTTTGCTTTACTTGCAATTGCTCTGCTTGTATTTATTGATCGAATTGCTGGTCATTTCTTCCGTCAGTTAAAGGCTTAATCTGTAATTTCCATACCCACCTTGACTTTTCTGTATTCATATAGTATATTAGCACTCACAGTATTAGAGTGCTAATTCAATTCTTTATCAATATATTCAAAATAACCAATAAAAGGAGGGCGTATTTATGATGCTCAAACCATTGGCGGATCGCGTTGTTGTGAGGCCGTCCAAAGCTGAAGAAAAGACCAAGGGCGGTATTTTCGTTCCAGACACGGCGAAAGAAAAACCGGTATGGGGTGAAGTGATTGCTGTTGGACCGGGAAGGGTTTCCGATGATGGAAAACTTGTTCCGATGGAAGTAAAAGTCGGCAATATGGTTCTGTACGGAAAGTATTCCGGGACTGAAGTCACGATTGAAGGCGAAGAGCTTTTGCTTATGCGCGAAAGCGATATCTTTGCGATAATGCCCAAGTAAGGGAAAGGAGAATTAAATATGTCAGCAAAATTAATTAATTATGATACTGATGCGCGAACTGCTTTGAAGAAAGGTGTCGATCAACTCGCGAATGCGGTGAAAGTGACACTGGGACCCAAGGGGCGCAATGTCGTAATCGACAAAAAATTTGGCGCACCGACAATAACAAAAGATGGTGTAACGGTGGCGAAAGAAATTGAGCTTTCTGATCCCATTGAAAACATGGGCGCGCAGATGGTTCGAGAAGTTGCATCGAAGACATCCGATGTGGCCGGTGATGGAACCACGACGGCAACAATCCTGGCACAAGCGATTGTACGCGAAGGATTGAAGAACGTGACCGCAGGTGCGAACCCGATGGACCTGAAGCGCGGAATCGATCTCGCAGTGAAGAAGGTTGTTGAAGGCCTGAAAGAGATGAGCAAGACCGTTGGCGATGACAAAGAAAAGATTGCACAGGTTGGATCAATCTCTGCAAACAACGACCGCGATATTGGTGATCGGATTGCGAATGCAATGGAGAAGGTCGGCAAGGATGGTGTCATCACGGTTGAAGAAGCAAAAGGTACTGAATCTACATTGGAAGTTGTCGAAGGCATGCAGTTCGACCGTGGATACCTCTCACCATATTTTGTGACGGATGCGGATCGGATGGAAACCGTTCTTGAGAATCCCTACATCCTGATCCATGACAAGAAAATCAGTGCGATGAAGGATCTTCTGCCGGTGCTGGAGAAGATTGCTCAAGCCGGGAAGAGCATGCTCATTATTTCAGAAGAAGTTGAAGGCGAAGCGCTTGCCACACTTGTGGTGAACAAACTTCGTGGAACGCTTCGAGTCTGCGCAGTGAAAGCTCCAGGCTTCGGCGATCGTCGTAAGGCAATGCTTGAAGATATTGCAGTTCTGACAGGCGGTCAAGTGATCTCTGAAGAGAAGGGCTTCAAGCTCGAGAATGCGACACTTGCATATCTCGGAACTGCCGAACGCGTTACGATTGACAAGGATAATACCACAATTGTGCAGGGTGCCGGCAAGAAGGAAGAGATCAAAAAGCGTATCAATGAGATCAAACAGCAGGTTGAAAAGACAACATCGGATTATGACAAAGAGAAACTGCAAGAGCGTCTCGCAAAGTTAGCCGGTGGTGTTGCAGTGGTGAAGATCGGTGCCTCGACGGAAGTTGAGATGAAGGAAAAGAAAGCGCGTGTAGAAGATGCACTTCATGCCACGCGTGCAGCTGTTGAGGAAGGGATTGTTCCTGGCGGCGGCGTTGCATTCCTTCGTTGTGTGAAGAAACTTGACGAAGTCAAGACAGAGAATCTCGACCAGAAGACAGGTGTGGATATCATCCGCCGTGTGCTGGAAGAGCCCCTTCGTCAAATTGCCGAAAACTCTGGCCACGAAGGCTCGGTAGTTGTCAATGAAGTAAAGAATGGCAAAGACGATTACGGTTTCAATGCACAGACAGAGAAGTACGAGAACCTCGTGAAGGCTGGTGTTATCGACCCGACGAAGGTTGCACGTATTGCTATCGAAAATGCAGCGAGCGTTGCCGGTCTCTTGCTTACCACAGAAGCGACCATCGTGGAGAAGCCCGAGAAGAAGGATGCAATGCCTCCTATGCCGCACGGCGGTATGGGTGGTGATATGTATTAAAAAGCAGAAATCACAGTCAGGAAACAGGAAGCAGTATAAAGCTGGAAACTCCCTATTCTGATTGATGATTCTGAACTTTTCGAAAGCATTCTAAGCGCCCCTCGACTGAAAGGTCTGAGGGGCGTTTTTTGTTCTTGACTAACATTCTGAAAAACTGTATTATTTTACAAGAGATAAAACGCCAGATTCATTCTTGATATCTCTTATTCGATCATGTTCCTTTTTTAACGTTGATTGAAGTTGTTTCGCTTATCTGATAAATTTATCAGAAGTGAAGCACGCGGTGCGTTTCGCTGTATCGATTCATCAATAATCCACTACATATCAATTTACTAATGAGGGAGTACTCCCATGGATGCACTTTTCAGTAAAATGCTCAAAGCAGGATCAACCACCTATTTCATGGATGTGAAGGAGGCGAAAAACAACAAAAAATATCTCACCGTCACAGCCAGTCAACCTGCAAAGGAAGGAGATAAAAAGTTTGCCAAACGCAGCGTAATCGTTTTCGGCAGTGTTGCCGATGAATTCGTCAGCGCATTGAAAGAAGCAAACACCGTTATTAATGGCGAAGGTGCGTTCACAAAGACGCTGAAATCCGGGAAGATCAACTACTTTGTAGACGTGAAAGAAGCGAAGAACAAAACACGGTACGTTTCTATTACTGAGAGCCAACCCTCGAAAGAAGACCCGAAGAAGTTTGCTAAACGCAGTATAACAGTATTCAACAATGCCGCCAACGATTTTGTTGGAGCATTAGAAGAGGCAGTGGGGCATTTGAAGTAGTAAATCGTGAACAATGAGAAGTGAAATGGATTGCGCCAGGTACTGCGAAGTGCCTGGCGCAGTGCTATTCAATGAGTATATCCTGCCTATCGATTTGCTGTTCTTGTCTTTCCAATCAAAATCCAGTATCTTTTCTCTGCGTAGGAGTCGCAGCATCTTGACTTGAGATCAGGTCAAGTTTTTTTTTATATTCAGGAGTGGTCGATGGAAATCGATCCGTTTCTTGCGCAATGAATCCATTTGAATTAAAACTCGAGGAATTTGTCCGGTTTCATCATCTTATCGCCCCGAAACAAACTGTACTTTTGGCCGTAAGCGGCGGCATAGATTCGATGGTGATGCTGCATGTCGTTTCACGTCTTCGCGAACGATTCGATGTGCAGATTGCACTCATGCATGTGAATCACCAATTGCGCGGCGAAGAATCGATGGAAGATGAACAGTTTGTCCGGGAAATGTCAGCCGCCTATGGAATTTGCTTTTATTGTGAACGGGTGGATGTAGTCTCCTATGCAAATGAACATGGGCTTTCAAAACAAATCGCTGCCCGGCAGCTTCGCTACAAATGCTTTGAGCGAATCCGGCTGAAGATTGACGCCGATGTTGTTGCGACTGCACACCACGCGGATGATAATGCAGAAACTGTACTCCTTAATATTCTGCGCGGAACCGGTATCCATGGATTGGCGGGAATTCCCCTAAAACGCGAGATCGGCTGCATCATTCGTCCGCTACTTTTTGCAACTCGAAAAGAGATCGAGATGTACGCGATGGAAAACGGCATCAAGTACCGGAATGACTCATCGAATATGTCATTGGTGTATCGACGAAACTTGCTGCGTCACAGCATCCTTCCGCCTTTGGTGAAACGTGTTCCCCATATTGTCGAAACATTGAACAATGTTGCCGATACCATGCGCGATGTAAGTGAGAAATTACACGCAATTGTAAATGAGGCGTTACGTTCTCTTGCCCATAAAGATTCTCAAGATCGCTTGATGTTGGATGTGAAGAAACTTGAAATGGAGCCGGACTTTTTGTGGGACGAAATTTTTGTGGAGCTTTTGCATCGTATGCATATTGAGCCGACTGAAAAGAAGATTGACGCGCTGCACAGACTTTGCACAATGCCTACGGGTCGGATCGTAGAATTGAGCGGCGAGCTTTCAGCATGCAAAGATCGACAGCACATCGTTTTTCAAAGAATGAACGAGGAAATATCGAACATCCGGCATGTAGAGTTCGGCAGGATTTATGAATACCAAGGGTGCCGTATTTCTATCAGCAATCCTGAACCGGTACCAACTGTTTTATCAGATACGCAAGAGGTGGAATATATCGATGCCGAGCGATTAGGCCGACAGCTTGTTTTGCGCCCGTGGCGTGCAGGCGATTGGTTCATTCCTCTCGGAATGAAGACAAAAAAAAAGCTCAGCGATTTTTTCACGGATCAAAAAGTACCGCGGTTTCAAAAGGCATCAATTCCCGTTCTGGAATCTGACGGCACTATTGTGTGGATTTGCGGCAAGCGGCTCGACAACCGATTCAAATTGACCGAACATACGCGGACGGCGATTCGGCTTACGTATCAATCATCAACCTGAGTAGAGCATGGCAGAACTCTTGAGGATCAATGGCGACATGTTTGAACTATTCATCACGGAAGAACAAATCCGAGAGCGAATCAAAGAACTTGCTGCCCGTATCAATGCCGATTATGCCGGAAGAGTACCGATTTTTATCGGTGTGCTGAATGGATCGTTCATCTTTCTTTCCGATCTCATCCGTGAAGTTACCGTTGATTGTGAGATTGATTTTTTCAAACTGTCTAGTTATGGGGATGCAAAAATTTCTTCCGGGCAGGTAACGTTGCTGAAAGATCTGAATTGTCAGGTCTTCGGGCGTGATATCATTGTCGTTGAAGATATCGTTGATTCAGGGTTGTCTATCGCATTCATCGAGAAAATCATTGAGAAAGAGAACCCAAAATCCCTGAAGTTTGTTTCATTGTTATTGAAAAAAGGTATTCCGAAGCTCGATTTTCCGATCGATTATATCGGATTTGAGATTCCGCCGGATTTCGTTATCGGCTATGGCTTGGACTACGCGCAAAAAGTTCGTAACTTGAAGTCGATTTATAGGCTCACTCTGCAAGGAACTGCCAAACCAGAGTAAGTATGTTATTGAAAATGGAGTGTGAAATGAGTAGTGATACACAAAACGAAAACAAGGATGAGAAGGAACGGAACGCGTCTCAGAAAAAGCGTTCAACCCCCCCCCGCTTCCCCAAACGACCGCTGAAACAACAGCGCGAAGAAGATTCGCCATGGGGAAAATTCGGTAAAGTCATTTTGAGTTGGATTGCTATTATTCTTGCGGTGTTCCTTTTTATGTGGGCGTTTCGCACAAATGAGGAAACGGAATATGAGGTCGGTTTTACGACCTTTCAACAGTTATTAAATGATCAAAAGTTCGGCGATGCAGTGGTCAAGATCAACGGGTACACGATTTTCGATTTCCATGGGAAATTGAAAGAGCCGATGGACATCCAGACCGCCAACGGCAAGACGGCCCGCAATGCCACGCGCGTCACACTGACGCTTCCCTATACCAATCTGGACGAATCGCTCGTCAATTCATGGATGGCAAAAGGATTAAAATTCCGGGTTGAGAAAGAAGACAATACATGGTTGAATGCTGCGATCAGTATTCTCCCCTGGATTCTGCTCCTTGGGATTTGGTTAGTCATCTTCCGGCGAATGCAAGGCAGCGCAGGCGGCGGAGCAAAGGGGTTATTCTCGTTTGGCAAAAGCCGCGCGAAATTGCTCACGGAAGGATTGATGAAAGTAACATTTGCTGATGTTGCAGGCGCCGACGAAGCGAAAGTAGAGCTGCAGGAGGTCATCGAGTTTCTCCGAGAGCCGGGGAAGTTCCAACGGTTGGGTGGAAAAATTCCGAAGGGTGTATTATTGCTCGGACCGCCGGGCACCGGCAAGACCTTGATGGCGCGCGCAGTTGCTGGAGAAGCAGGTGTTCCGTTTTTCTCCATCAGCGGTGCGGACTTTGTGGAGATGTTTGTCGGTGTAGGCGCAAGCCGCGTTCGAGATTTATTCGAGCAAGGGAAACGAAGCGCACCATGCATCATTTTCATCGATGAAATTGATGCAGTCGGACGGCACCGCGGTGCCGGAATCGGCGGTGGTCATGACGAACGAGAGCAGACACTCAACCAATTGCTTGTAGAGATGGATGGCTTTGAACAAAACACCGGTGTCATCATTATTGCAGCGACGAACCGGCCAGATGTTCTTGATCCGGCATTGCTTCGGCCAGGGCGATTTGATCGACAAGTAGTGGTTGACCGACCGGATGTGAGAGGGCGCGAAGGAATCTTCCGCGTGCACACAAAGAACATTCCGCTTAATGAGGATGTGCGTCTTGAGATACTTGCAAAAGGAACTCCGGGATTGTCCGGCGCCGATATTGCCAATCTTGTGAACGAAGCCGCACTGCTTGCCGCCCGGCAGAACAGTAAAGCGGTTGCCATGCATCACTTTGAAGAGGCAAAAGATAAGGTGATGATGGGAACGGAGCGAAAAAGCATGATCATCTCCGACCGTGAAAAGAAAACAACATCGTATCATGAGTCGGGTCACGTGCTCGTAGCAAGATTTTTACCAGAAGCCGATCCGGTGCATAAAGTAACGATCATCCCGCGTGGGCGTGCACTCGGTGTGACAACGTATTTACCGATCGACGAGAAACATTCCTATTCGCGTGAGTATCTCGAAGCAATGATCACCTATATGCTTGGTGGACGCGCAGCAGAAAAGTTGGTTTTCAATCAATTCACCACTGGTGCAGGCAATGATATTGAACGTGCCACAGAACTTGCACGAAAGATGGTGTGCGAATGGGGCATGAGTGAAAAACTCGGTCCGATGTCTTACGGCGCAAAAGAAGAAGAACTCTTCCTCGGTCGTGAGATTACCAAAACTCGGAACTTCAGTGAGAACACTGCTATCGCTATCGATGCTGAAGTACGATTAATCGTTACCAGTGCAATGAAGCGTGCGGACAAGATATTGAAGGATAATATCAAGGTGCTGCACAGGTTGTCGAACGCCTTGCTTGAGCGAGAGATATTAGACTCCGAGGAAATCGACAAGATCATTCGCGGTGAAGATCTTCCACCTGTCGATAAACGTACCAATGGTACACCAGAATCATCGGAAACACCACCGGCAGCGATCCCGTTGCAGCCGAAGGCGAGTGTGCCCAAACAATCGGCATTAAGCGAAGAGAAAAAATCGTAGTGCTTCACGCTGACCATGGAGAATATCTGTGCCGCACGGTAGCGACCTGAAGCATCTTGAGCAGAACGCGACGATAGACTATCGGTATGAGATCGTACGGAAGGGAATTCATCTTTTTTCTCTTTCCATCCCTACGATCTATTTCTTTATCTCCCAACAATTAACTCTCTGCCTGCTTCTGCCGATCACGGCGGCGTTCATTGGCGTTGATATGGCGCGATATTATATTCCGTCTGTCTCGCGATGGTTCTACCGGTGGTTCGGCTGGCTTTTGCGGCGGCATGAAACCGATGCAAATCGAAAGCAATTGACCGGCGCTTCGAATGTGCTCATCTCAGCTTCCTTGTGCGTTCTCCTCTTTCCCAAAGTAATCGCATTGAATGCATTCACCATTCTTATTATCTCGGATACGACCTCGGCACTTGTTGGGCGACGGTTTGGCAGGCATCGGTTCCTGGCGAAAAGTCTTGAAGGGTCACTTGCATTCTTTATCTCCGCCGTGATAGTGATTCTTATTGCGCCAAAGGTGAGCCGTCTTCCTGCGGAGTACGGTATCGGCATCATCGCTGCGGCAATAGGCGCTGTTGTCGAAGCGCTTCCGATCAGGATCGATGATAATCTTTCGATTCCTCTCGCGGTAGGGTTTTCCCTTTGGTGGCTTTACATGCTGCTTCTTCCTACTCTTGACCTCACATTGTTCATGTAATATTCTTTCATGCAAACTTGCACATTACACTTGCTTGAGATGTGAAATACTTTTAATAGTTTTGTCTGAGCGGAGTATCGGGTGTCTTTCTCGAATCATCAAGATTGAATTCTGTGTACATTTTTTTAGATAAAAGGAAAGGCCTTTCCATGGCTTGAGATTTCTCTCAAGGAAGCATTCCATAAAAAGGCCTGGAGGGAGATATCCACTACTACGCGGCTACGGTTGTTTGACCTATGTCGATACTCCTTAAGACTTTGGCGATCTGTTCGGGTGTTACCGGTTTATTCAAGATTGCGGTTACGCCGTACTGCCTGAGCGCTTCGCGATTCGAATCTGAATCTTGTCCGGTGATTATAATAATGGGGATGTTACTCGTTGCCGGATCTGCTTTGAGATTACACACCAGTTCCAAACCATCGAGATCAGGCATATCGTTATCGGAGATAATCACTTGCGGATTAAACTCGCGCGCAAGCTGAAATGCTTCTGCGCCATTTGCCGCATGCAGCACGTTAGCATTCGGTAACACTCGCTTGATGTACCGGGTATGCAGCAGGCGTACACCATGTTCGTCATCGACCACAAGGATGTTCTCTCCTGCTTCAGGTTTGCTTTTCGGAAGCGTAATGAGGAAGAGTGTTCCGGTACCAGATGTGCTCTTCACTGAAATGCTGCCATGATGCTTCTGAACAATTTCATGTACGACCGGAAGACCGAGACCGGTTCCTTTTTCGCCTTGCAATCCTTTGCGAGTGTACTTCTCTTCAATTTTGAAAAGCTTATGCACATCATCTTCCGGAATACCGATACCCGTATCGCGCACGCCGATGACCCAGTGATTGCTTTGTTCCTCGATGAGCTCCACTGTGACTGTACCATTGGGTGGTGTGAACTTGAGCGAATTTCCCAGAAGATTTCCAAATACTTGACCCAGCATATGTTTGTCACCATATACCATCACCTTGGGCGGTAAGTTCGTCTGCAGTTTCACCTGTTTCTGAAGGGCAAGTCCCATCAGAGAATTCAAATTCTTCCTTACAATATCGTGCAGATCAAGTTCCACATGTTCCATCCGGATACGGCCTGATTCGAGACGCGACCAATCGAGCAGCTTATTCACGAGTGAAAGTTGGTCTTGCGCTGCTTCTTGTATATATGCCACAAACTGTAAGCGGTCTTCGGCTGTGAGCTGGTCATTCTCTTTCAACAAGATGTCGCAGAATCCCAGGATGCTGCTGAACGGAGAACGAAGGTCGTGTGATAAGATCGAGAAGAGTTTATCTTTCTGTGCGTTCAAATCTGCTAAGGCATTCTTCGATTTCTCCAGCGCCCAGACGTACTCCTGCAATTTCTTTTCCATTGCCTTGCGCGCGGTAATATCTTCCAACACGCCTTCGTATCCGATCACTTTTCCATCTTCATCCACCACCGTGCGGGCATTTTCCAGAACTGTAATGACTCTGCCGTTCTTTCTCTTCAGGCTAATTTCCGTATTGACCACGTACCCTTTTTGATGCAGCGTTTCCGTCAATGCCTTGCGTTCTTCGGGATTGGCGTACATATCGCGGGCAATGTCAAGTTCCGCAAGTTCATAGAAGTTGCTGTACCCGAGCAGCTTAAGCATTGCACGATTAGCGTTGATTAATTTTCCATCCGGACTGCTTTGGAACATCGGCATCACTGAGTTTGCAAATAGACCGCGATATTTTGATTCGCTTTCGGTCAGAGCAGCGTGAGTAATTTTCTCGGCAGTAATGTCACGGAATTGTGCAAGCATCAGCATACACCCATCATCCGATTCAACATAGGAATCGCACACTTCAACATCGAGGATTTGGTTGGTCCAGAGCACGAATCTTTTCTCATGCTGCGGTTCTGCCTCTCGTTCCTTGAATCGTGATTCATATGCACGTGCCATCTTCTCACGGTTTTCCATGTCTGCATAGACACAGGTGAAGTGCTTGCCGATGAGTTCTTCAAACGTCATTCCCACAAGCCGGCAGTATGACGGATTGACGGAGATGATCGCCCCTTTTTCATCTGTCAGTCTCATCCCTTCATTCGAATGATCCCAGATGAAAGAAAGCACCTTTGTGGCGTTTTGCATTCCATTCTCAGAAGATTTCTGCTTTTTTACTGCTCCGACCAGTCTTGCCGTAATAGTTGCTGGCTGAGTAAACGGGATGATGTTGCTACTGATTGCTGTTGATTCCATTATATCCTCCTGGAGACTTTCGTCTCACTCCTTTATTCTCTCTATCAATATTGGCACAAGGCGGGTACCGCTGAGTCTATCATCGATTTTCGAGCGGAATAGCAGTTTTTGTGCTTTTAGTCCGTGCAGATTCTACAAAGAGATAGGGATAAAAATGAGTTTAGAAAGAACCAAAGAACTGTCGACATACTCCGATTATGAACAAAGGAAAATGGAAGAGAGATAAAAGAGGATGGATGGCGATTCCGGTCAGAGTGTTGAGATCGGGCTTTTCCGACTTTGGCTGAGCTTCGATCGCAGTATTTTCTAGGCAGTGTCTCAGTTTAGTGCGAGGCTGTCTAAAAAGTCGAGCACACATGGTAGTCACAAGTTTCAACTTGCGGTTTCTGAATGCAATCGCGAACTAACCTGCCCACCGCACAAAGCATGCTTCGGCAGGCGGGAGTCCACGGCCACCAGGATATAATTCTTTTTATACAATACCGATACATCACTAACCATCTCTGTTAAATTGAGACATTACCGGCTATTCGTAAAAGTAGGTCGATATATTATCATTGTCTCCCTTGTACGTATTACCGAAGTTTTTCAGCCAAAGGAGGTTGTAGAAAAAGGACAAGGGAACCTCTTTCCGCTTTTTTATGATGTGGATTCGTTCTCTTCTTGTTCAACAAAAAAAAATCAGCTATCTTGTTTCGACCTAAATCTGAAATGACTGATCTCACATGACGACATACAAAGACTCTGGTGTTGATATCGAGGCAGGCGAAGACCTTGTCCGCCGCATTAAGAAACCTATTCGCTCGACATTCAATAAAAACGTTCTTGCCGACATCGGCATGTTTGGTGCGTTCTATCGTGCGAATTTTAAAGGCTACAAAAAACCGATTCTCGTTTCAAGCGTTGATGGTGTTGGCACAAAACTCAAAATCGCTATTGCAATGAATCGCCACGATACTGTCGGTCAGGACCTGGTGAATCATTGTGTGAACGATATCCTCGTATGCGGCGCGAAACCATTGTTTTTCCTCGATTACTATGCCACTGGAAAACTCTCACCGGTTGTCGCTGAACAAGTCATCCTTGGGTTTGTGAAAGCCTGCAAAGAAAATGGATGCGCGCTCATCGGCGGCGAGACAGCGGAAATGCCCGGAATGTACGAAACGAACGATTATGACATTGCCGGCACCATTGTCGGCGTTGTGGATGAAACGAAAGTGCTGAACGGCAAAAAAGTAGAGAAAGGCGATGTCCTTATTGGTTTGCCGTCGACTGGACTGCACACCAACGGATACTCGCTTGCTCGGCAAACTTTACTGAATAAGTTTTTGTTGAGTACCTATATCGATGAATTGAAGAAAACAATCGGCGATGCGCTGCTTGCTGTCCATCGGTCCTACCAACCGTCTCTTCATCCACTGCTTCAGCAATCTATTGCACGCAGCATTCATGGACTTTCCCATATTACCGGCGGCGGCATCGAAGGCAACACGATGCGTGTCGTGCCGAAAAAATTAGGACTTAGTGTGGATTGGGATTCATGGGATCGTCCGGCTATTTTTAATCTTATCCAGCATGTCGGCAATGTTCCGGAAGAAGATATGCGCCGCACATTCAATCTTGGGGTCGGTTTAATTCTGATCGTTGATCGTAAGAATACCGATACAATCATCACCGCATTGAAAAAGAAGAATGAGAAACCGTTTATTATGGGTGAAGTTGCAAGCAAAGATCACTAAGAACTTAAGGATGATAAATATATGCATCCCAATCTTTCAGAGAACCTTTCCGTCATCCAAGTCATTCAATTGATTCTTGCCCCCGGGATTATGATCAATGCCTGCGGGTTGTTGCTGCTGAGCATCAGCAATAAATTTACAAGCGTTCTTAATCGTATCCGTGCATTGACGGAAGAAAAACGCAAGCTCATGCTTAATGCATCACAACGGGAATTTTACCCTATGGAAAATCAGCGGATCGAAAGCATCTCCCGGCAAGTTCCCGGACTTCTCAATCGTGCACGACTGATCCGGAATGCAGTCTTCTGCTACCTCGTTGCTGTGGGTCTGTTTGTTACAACGTCGCTGTTTATTGGTATGGACTATTTTGCGTCGATACTTCAGTTTCGATATTTTATTCTTGGCGCATTTCTTTTGGGAATGATTGTCGTGTTTATTGGTGTCATTTTTGGAGTGCTCGATACGATGAAAGGTTACAATATCGTCAAGTTTGAGGTGCAGGTAGACGAATAACGCTATTTCAGCATTTCAACTAAGACATTTTTATGCAAGCACTAAACTCTCCTAGAATTCTATTTATTTCCACTTTAAAAGCACCATTTATCCAAGATGATTTGGAATTTCTTATGCGATTTTATCAGGTACGGTGCTGGATTGGTTCTGGGATTCTCCAGGTTTTCAGGATTATCCTGGCTTGTCTTAAGACAGATATTGCTTTTTGCTGGTTCGGTTCCACATATGCTTTCATTGCTGTGCTGATGATGAGGATGATTCATCGAAGATCAATCATTGTTGTTGGTGGTGTGGATGTTGCGAAAGATAAAAAATTAGGTTATGGAATATGGCTTGTGCCTTGGAAAGCCGCACTTATTCGATATGCATTCAGACATGCAGACAAGATCATCGCAGTGGATGAAAGTCTTGCAGAAAAAGCTCGGCGTCTTGCAAAATATAATGGTACGAATATAGAAATTGTTCCGACAGGATATGATACTAGCTTTTGGAAGATTTTCGAAGGAATTAAAACAAAATGCGTTCTTACTGTTGCAGCTATCAGTGATGGAAGACGGTTTCGCATAAAAGGTATTGATATATTATTTGAAGTTGCACGATTGCTGCCTCAAATTACTTTCGCTGTAATCGGTGTGACCAAGGAAATTGCATCGAAATTCAATGCTCCGCCTAATATCGAGGTGTTGCCAAAAATGGAAAGGAAGCTTTTATTACCATATTATCAACAAGCGAAAATATATTGTCAGCCATCTCGGTATGAAGGGATGCCGAATGTTCTATGTGAGGCAATGTTATGCGGTTGTATCCCGATTGCGACAGATGTCGGTGCGGCAAAGTCTATTCTTGGTGGGATTGGAATCATCGTTCCATCTGAGAACATATCCGCTCTTGCATCAGCCATTCAGAGTGGATTGCAATTACCTGAGGAAGCGAAACACGAAGTGCGAAAACAGATTGTTGATAGATTTACAAAAACACATCGAGAAGAAAAATTGATACAAATTTTGCGGGTGTTGTATCAATGAAGCGGCTTTCAAAAAATCTCCTTTCTCTCTTCTCTGCGGACATCGTGCGTCGTCTGTTAGGTTTTATTTCTGTGGCTTACCTTGCACGAGTACTGGGAAAGGAAGATTTCGGTGTCGTCAATCTTGGCTTTGCGGTGCTGGCGTATGGCATGGTTTTAAGTGCGGCTGGTTTTCCAACGATTGGGACAAAAAAAATTGCTCAGGGAGCATCACTTGAAGTAGTAGGACAAGTGATTGCCAGCAGATTGATCTCTACCGTTCTCGTGCTCACAGTGATTATTCTTACGGTGATAATAGGAGTTCAAAATAGAACAATTGCATGGCTGATCATTCTCTTTTTGTTTTCGCTTCTTCCTCAAATCTTTTTCGTCGACTGGTTCTTCCAGGGAAAGGAGACGATGGGAATTGTCAGTGCAGCGAGAATGGTGCAATCGGTTGTCTATCTTGCCGTCGTTCTCATCTTTGTGCGAACGGCCGACAACGTCTTGTGGGTTGCGGTTGGAAGTATATGCGGAGAATGTGCTGCATCGACGCTTCTGTTTGCTCAATTTCGTAAAAAATTTTATAATGTTCACATTCGCTTTACGCCGTCGCTACGCTTATTCAAACAATCTGCTCCGCTCGCAATTGGAATAATCCTTACAACGCTTATGATGAACTATCCGGTTCTCGCACTCGGAATCTTGAAAACATCCTCTGATGTCGGTATCTATAGTGCGGCGGGCAAATTAGTGTACTTCCTCATGATGGGTGACCGCATCCTCATGCTGCTGCTTCTCCCGGCATCTGCACGTAAATTTCATGACTCACCCGAGATGTTCCAAGGACTACTGCGTGATACAGTGCGATGGATCCTTCTTATCAGTCTACCTATTGCGGTCGGTGGAATGTTGATCGCAGATGACTTGATTCGGATTGTCTTTGGAGCAGAATACGGTGTATCTGCACCTGTGTTGCAGGTGTTTATCTGGTATTTTTTCTTAACGATGCTGCACACGGTATTCACTTCCGGGTTAATTGGCGCTGGCGGTGAAAAGTCTTACGGGAAAATCATGATTATCACAGCGCTTGCATACTTCTTTGCTATAAGTGCCGGGGTCTTCTGGTTTGGTCCTCTAGGTGCAGCGTTTGGCGTAGTAGCGGCCGAAGGATTGAGTGTTGTGTTGATCTGTCGTGCATTGCGTCTTTTGGTGCCGCTGTCTCCACCAGAAAAAATATTGCGTGTGGTTCTCTCTGTCGTATTGATGGCTATCGGTGTTGCCTCTGTTGTGCACTATGGATTCCTATGGGCGCTTCTTGTTGGAGTGGGAAGTTATTGTTTGTTTATAATTCTTCTCCGAGCGGTTGTGTGGAACGATGTAAAAACATTTATGACGAGGTTCTAATGCATTTGAAAATCGGAATACTGGGTGAACAGGATGGATGGAAATTGCTGCTTCAGCAAATCGGCATTCCTCATGTCGTTGTCACGAACACTTTGCTTCCGGATGAATTCAGTGCCGCAGTAGTGAGTGATGATATCAACGACCGCGAATCAGAAATGCTGCGTCAGTACCTCACACTGGGTGGAGCTGTGCTCTGCTCGGCAAAAGTGTACGCCCGAATCCGACAAACGACTGTTCAATCGATGAATGTTACCTATCTCTATCCGGCGAATAATTCACACTTTCGGTCGGTCGGTGTCATCGATGTTTATGCACAATGTCAACTTGCATGGAATGCCAACGATTTAAAGACAAACCGGGGCAGTTTAGGGGCTCATGTCGGGACACGTTCGAAGGACTTTGTTATTGCGCTTCCGTTTGATCCGGCTTCGTTAGTGTTTGATCGCCGCATAGCGACTAAATCATTCTATTCACCGGAGCGCCGGCTGCCGTTTGAAACAGTCTCGCTTGTTTCAAAAGGGGAAATCCGGGAGCTTGTTTCATGCTGTCTTGAATTTCTCCATCATCGCCGCGGGCTGCCCTATATACATATGTGGCACTTTCCCAACGGCGCACGATCCATCTTCTGTTTTCGTATTGATACAGACTATGGAACAGATGAGCAAATGGAAGAACTGTCTTCTACGATCCATCGGAACGGTATTTCCGCAACATGGTTTGTTGACGCAAAGAGTCAAGAAAAGTCGATGAAATTCTTTAAGGAAATGCATAGACAAGAAATTGGTGTACATTGTTACGAGCACCAAACATTTCCGGATTATGAGCGGAATATTCAGAACATACGAAAAGCGCAGGCAGTATTGCATCATGCTAAACTTGAGGCGAAAGGATTTGCGGCGCCGTTCGGTACGTGGAATGAAGAACTTGGCCGTGCAATTGTTGAGTGCGGCTTTGAATATTCATCAGAGTTTTCGTATGATTATGATAATGTGCCGGTTATATCCCGGCTCGAGCATGGTGAGGGTGCACTTCAAGTTCCTATTCACCCAATTTGCATCGGCAGTTTGAAACGGCATGGCTATAACGACCCACGCATGATGCGCTATTTTGGAAGTGTGATTCAACGAAGACTTGCAACGCGCGAGCCGATGATATTTTATCATCATCCAAGAGACGGGCATCATACGGTGCTGGATTGGTTATTTCAGGAGATGCGCCAAAATCGTGTGCAGATCAAGACGATGAATGAGTATGCGCGATGGTGGAAGATGCGGACGGCATCTATTCCCGAATTTCGATATACTAAAGGAAATGTACATCTGCGCGGAGTTCAACGAGATCGGTCGTTGTATGTGCATATCACACAGCCGAATGGAACAGAAGCCATCATTCCAACATCGAAACAAATAGTGCTGGAGGCAATTCGCTGGGGCTCGAAACCGGCACCATGGGTGATGCCCGATGAGTATTTGCGTGAGCGACGATTAAATTATCGCGTCCAGCTTGTACGCGGTCTTGATGCAGTGACAAATTTTGTTCGACGAAAAAAGACATAGAGGAACAATATGCGCGTTTTATTTGCAACAAATCAAGCAGCATCAGTCATGCGCGGCGGCGTTCTCACACAAGCTCTTCAAACAAAAAGCGCATTGGAAAATCTTGGTGTGCATGTTACCTTATTCGACACTTGGCGCGAATTTCATCCGAATGAATTTGATTTAGTGCATATCTTCACCGCAAATATGGCAACCTACCACGTAGCGCGTGCTTTTAGAGTTCATAATCTTCCCATCATCATCTCGCCTGTGTTTTTTACCCGCCGCTCCACAAAGGTCGTACAAAATGTCATCACTGTAGATAAATTGATGAGCCGCTTCTTCCGTGGTTTCTGGACAGATTATGGTTTGATAGCAGAGATGTGTCACTGGGCGGAAGCCGTTCTGCCGAATACGACCGATGAGGCACATTTATTTGAAGAAGCTTTTCGTATTCCCCAAAAGAAAATCACCGTTGTGCCCAATGGTGTGGAAGAACGATTCGCACAAGCGGCACCAAATCTTTTTGAGCGGGAGTATGGGATAAAAAACTTTATTCTCTCTGTCGGTCATATCGGTCCAGAGCGTAAAAATGTCTTGCATCTCATTGAGGCATTGGAGCACATCAATCATCCCGCTGCAATTATTGGGCGCATTGAAGATACGCCTTCGGGAAGAGCATGTTTGGAACGCGCCAAACGTAATCCTCGCTTGTTAATTGTGGACGCAATTTCTCACGATTCAATGTTGCTGGCATCGGCGTATGCTGCTTGCAATACGTTTGTGCTGCCCTCACAGTTTGAAACACCGGGAATTGCCGCGTTGGAAGCAGCGCTTGCTGGTGCGAAGATTGTCATCACTCCGTTTGGAGGAACACGAGATTACTTTGGGAACAATGCCATCTATGTTAATCCAAATTCTGTAGAGGACATCGCAAAGGGAATTCAGACGGCATTAGAAAGAAAAAAGGATACGGCGCTGAGTGAGCACATCAGAAAAGAATTTACCTGGAACAAGGTGGGAGAGAAGACGAGGCAAGTATATGAACATGTATTAGGACTGGTTTGATCCGCTTTTCATCTACCGACATTTTTCGTATATTACACTGCAGATTGGACGAGCATTACAAGAGAGAGAGGTTTTGGTGGCGAAATCGTTGAACGTCTTCTTTGTCGGTGATATTAACGGCAAACCGGGGATGACACTCATCTCTTCATTGCTTAAACAGTATATCCAAAAGTACGAAATCGATTTCTGTATCGTCAACGGTGAGAATGTCACAGAAGGGAAAGGGATTGATGAGGCAGATGCGAAGACACTATTTGGATTAGGAGTTCATGTCATTACCACCGGCAACCATTTGTGGGATCGATGGCAAGCCAAAGCGCTGCTCTCAAAAGAGCGCAACATTCTGCGTCCGTTGAACTATCCAAAAGAAAATCCCGGTAGCGGTTTCGTCGTCTACGATTTAAAAGAGAAGGGGCGTGTAGGCGTCATAAATTTACAGGGGCGGACGTTCATGCAAACGATTGACGATCCGTTCAAGGCGGCAGATTGGGCATTGAGCAGGATGGCAAATGATACGAAAGTAACACTGATCGATATGCACGCCGAAGCGACAGCGGAGAAAATGGCGCTTGCGTGGCATCTTGATGGACGTGTGAGCGCAATCGTCGGCACACACACACACATCCCGACATCCGATGCGCGGATTCTTCCGAAAGGCACTGCATACATTACCGATGTAGGAATGAGCGGACCGTACGACTCGGTCATCGGAATGAAGAAGGAAATCGCGATTCGTCGATTCATATTCCAGACACCGTACAAGTTCGAAATAGCCGAACATGATGTGCGAATGTGCGCGGTCTATATTCAGGTGGATGTTGAGACGGGGAAAGCGACAAAGATTGAACAAGTGATTTTCCCAAGTTTTCAGTAGTTTATGTTCACGTGGAAGCAAAACACGTCCTATGAAACTGGTACAATGACACAGTATTTGCGAGCTCAATACAATCTTAACGATCCTGCCTGTATATCCATCATTGATGATTTGCCTTTCTGGTCTGCTCCATTTGGTATAAAATTATTGGACATAGTGCGCTATAAGAAAAATATACACGCTCTCGATATTGGTTTCGGATTGGGATTTCCTCTCATAGAACTTGCGATGCGTCTCGGTCCTTCATCGAAAGTCTATGGCATAGATCCGTGGAAGGCCGGAGTGGAGCGGACTCAACTCAAGCTCAAGTACGCTGATGTTCAGAATGTTGAATTGATCGAAGGTTTTGCTGAAACAATGCCGTTTGAAAACAATTTTTTTGATCTGATTATCTCAAATAATGGTTTGAATAATGTACAGGATTTGACCAAAGTACTGACAGAATGCAATCGTGTTTCCAAAATGACTGCTCAGTTTGTTTTTACATTCAACACGAATCGCACATTTATAGAATTGTACGATGTGTTCCGTGAAGTGCTGAGGGAACACGGATTGCGGGAGTGTGAAGAAAAAATTGACGCTCATATCTATTCCAAGCGCAAGCCGCTCTCTGAGTTCAAAGATGTGCTGGGTGCAACAGGTTTTCTGATCCGAGCAATTCACGAAGATGAATTTACTTATCGTTTTTCGGATGGCACATCGATGTTCAATCATTTTTCTATGAAGTTAGCATTTATGGAAGCGTGGAAGGAAATTGTGCCGGCAAGTTTTCAGGATGAGATTTTTAAACAGATCGAAGACAAGATGAATCGTAGAGCGGAAAGAAACCAAGGATTCGCTATGAGAGTACCATTTGTTACGATGGATTGTGAAAAGACGAAACAGATAACCTGAAACAGATCAAGCCTTCGTAGAGAAAAAGAACAGACAGAGAATAGTCTCAAATCATTATCCTGCAAAATTCTCATCTGTGGTCAATTGGCGGGATTGGAGAAATCATAATGGCAGAAATTATTGACGGAAAGAAAATAGCAGAAGATATCAAGCGTGAGGTGAAACAAGAAGTTGTCCGTATGCGCGCGACGAAAGGGATTGTTCCGGGATTAGCGTTTATTCTTGTGGGCGAAAACCCCGCTTCACAATCGTATGTCCGATCAAAGGGAAAAGCGTGCGAAGAAGTAGGCATCTATTCGGTTACCGAACGAATGCCGGTGGATACACCGGAATATGAATTGCTGGCAAAGATTGCTGAATTCAATGCCGATCCCGACATACATGGACTTCTCATCCAACTGCCGCTGCCGAAACATATCAGCGAGGAAGAAGTAATCCGAGCAATCGACCCGCGAAAGGATGTCGATGGGTTTCATCCGATGAACATTGGGAAGTTAGTGATCGGTCAGGATACCTTCAAATCATGTACACCGGCGGGAATACAGGAATTACTCGTTCGCAGCGGAAATGATCCTGCTGGAAAACATGTTGTTGTTGTTGGGCGGAGTAATATTGTGGGCAAACCGATAGCGAACATCCTTCTCCAGAAACAATCCGGTGCAAACGCGGTTGTCACAGTTGCACACACAGGTGCTTCTGATCTTACCTCCTACATCAAGTCCGCGGATATTCTGATAGCCGCAATTGGTAAACCGGAATTCATTACCGGTGCGATGTTGAAGGAAGGTGTTGTCGTCATCGATGTCGGCATCAATCGCGTGGAGGATTCTTCATTGCCGAAAGGATATCGAATTGTTGGCGATGTGCATTTTGAATCTGCATCGAAAATTGCAAAAGCCATCACTCCTGTTCCCGGTGGTGTTGGTCTCATGACCATTGCAATGCTTCTGAGGAATACACTGAAAGCAGCGAAGCAAATGTCATGATACAAGGCAACATGCAAGAAAAGAAGCAAGAGGAAGTGAAAAGGATTCGAGAGAATGACGGAACGTATTAAAAAAGAAAGCGGTCTACGCAGTTATATTCTTCAAGTGGCTTTGGTAACTCTTGCGATTTTGCTGCTCGTTTTATATGTTTGTGCGTTTTCTCGCATTCATCGCCAGATGGATGAAACCGGAGGTATCATCATCTTCGTTCCGGTAGTTCTATCAGCTTGGGCGTTGGGGGCGAGAGGTGGAATGTTAGCAGGATTGATTGTAGGTTTCATAAACTTCTTTCTGCACGGATTTACTCTCCAGCATGGTTCCATGGAATTCGTATTTATTGTTTTCGGCGGTATTATTGCTATCATCATTGGGTGGGTAACAGGAAGATTCAGTGAGTTGAGATCAAGTTCACTCCTCCTCGGTGTCGACCTCTTTGCCGATGCGAGCGGGCGCAAAGTTGCCGGACTGGTACGAAAAAGAACGAAGGGAATGGACGCACGGGAAATAAATCTTCTCCGTACGCTGATCGATAATTTACCGGACAAGGTGTATGTCAAAGATAATAAGAGTCGTTATGTTATCAATAATATTGTTCATTTACATTCGATAGGCTTATCAAAACAAGAAGACGCATTGGGCAAGACTTCGTTTGATTTTTTTCCGGAGCAGCATGCAAGACAATACATTGCAGATGAACAGAATGTTCTTGAAACAGGTGAGGCGCTCGTGAATCATGAAGAAGAGGTGTTGGATGCGAAAACGGGAAAACTCAACTGGCATCTTACGACGAAAGTTCCAATCAGAGATAACCACGGAAAGATTATCGGCATTGTCGGGGTAAGCAGGGATATCACTGAACGCAAGCTTGCGGAAATAACACGCAAACAAGCTGAAGAAGCGATGCGTCAGAGCGAGGAGCGTTTCCGTGCCGTTGTGGAACAATCTGCCGATGCGATTTATATTATTGATCCCGAGTCAATGCACATCATAAATTCAAATCATGCTTTTCAAAAAATGCTGGGATATTCGCCGGAAGAATCACATCTGCTCCCGGTAGAAAAAATAGTAGTCGCACCTTTTGAAGAAATTAGGAAAAGCATAACAACCATTATGACAACTCGTCAATCGCTCTCAGACGAGCGGCGATATCGAAGAAAAGATGGTTCCATACTTGATGTCGTTATTTCAGCAAATACGGTGACGTTCGGCGGAAAGCAGTTGGTTTGCACATTCGCACGCGATATCACTGAATGGAAATTGTTGCAGCAAGAGCGCGAAAAATTATTAGTGAATCTCAGCGATAGCGAAAATAAATTCCGTACCTTGTTCGAGAATATGACAGAAGGTGTTGCATTGAATGAAATGATCTACGACGAGAACGGCAAAGCGATTGATTATCGTATCCTCGATATTAATCCGTCCTATGAAAAGCATACAGGCCTTCTCCATAAGAAAGCAAAAGGATTATTGGCGAGCGTTCTCTACGGCACAGAGACACCGCCATACTTTGAAGAATTCGAACGCGTAGCGCGCACCGGAGAACCATATACCTTCGAAACATATTTTTTACCGTTGGAAAGACACTTTCGTATTGGTGTTATTTCGCCGAAGCAAGGCACTTTCGCAACGGTATTTGAAGACATTACTGAACGCAGGCAAAAGCAAAAGGAATTGCAGGATAAGAACGCAGAGTTAGAACGCTTTACCTATACGGTATCGCACGACTTGAAAAGTCCGCTGATTACAATCAAAGGATTTGCAGGCGCACTGCTGCAAGATGTCATTACTGGGCGATATCAACGATTGGAAAGCGATCTGCGGAGGATTGCTGACGCTGCTGATAAAATGGGAGGGCTCCTTGGAAATCTTCTGGAGCTTTCTCGCATTGGGCGCATCATGAACCCGCCATCGGATGTGAATCTGGCTGAACTAGCACAAGAAGTTGTGGGACTGCTCGCCGGAACGATTACAGAACACAAAGTGAAAGTAGTCATTCAACCAGGTTTACCGACGGTCTATGGCGATCAACGGCGTCTGGCACAAGTGCTGCAGAATTTGATAGAAAATGCCGTCAAGTTTATGGGGAACCAGCCGAATCCACGTATTGAAATCGGCACACGGAAAGATCGTGAAGAACAGGTGATCTATGTCCAAGACAACGGCATCGGCGTGGATCCGCACCATCACGAAACGGTGTTTGGATTATTTAACAAGCTTGATACCGGCACACAGGGCACCGGTATCGGATTGGCTCTCGTGCGCCGCATTGTAGAAATTCACGGCGGAAGAGTCTGGGTCGAATCACAAGGCAAAGGTTTTGGTGCAACGTTCTGCTTTACACTCCCCTCAAACCACATAACACGAAAGGAACATGAACAATGATTGGCAGACCAATGACGATATTACTGGTAGAAGATAACCCCGATCATGCGGAACTTGTCAAACGTAATCTGGAAGATTTTCAGGTTGCCAACCATATTAATCATGTCGAAGACGGTGAAGCTGCACTCGACTATGTGTATAGACGCGGCACATATTCCGATCATAAGAAATATCCGCGTCCGGATCTCATATTGTTGGACTTGCGTTTACCTCGGATCGACGGTCTGGAAGTACTTAAACAAATAAAACGTGATTTAACACTGCAAGCAATTCCGGTTGTCGTGCTTACGACATCCGATGCTGAAAAAGATTTGGCCCAGGCGTATGAATACCATGCAAACAGCTATGTGACCAAGCCGGTCAATTTTGATAACTTCTCACGCCTCTTGCGCGATTTGGGCTATTACTGGTTGGCATGGAACAAACGCCCTTGGTGAAGAAAGAAAGGATGATGCGAATGTCCAAGAGTAATTCTGACCGACATATTTTACTTGTGGAAGACGAATCTGGTCACGCCGAGTTGATTTGTCGCGCCTTTGCCGATTCGGCAGAAGAATATTCTGTGATCGTCGCTCGAACCCTGAGTGAAGCCAGAACAGAAATCGAAAGCCGCACGCCTAATTTAGCATTGGTCGATAATTATTTACCGGATGGACAAGGTGTGGCTTTAGTGCCGATGTGCAAAGATCGTTTCCCTGTCGTCATACTTACATCGCATGGCGGCGAAGAATTAGCCGTTCAAGCGCTTAAATCGGGAGCGATGGATTACGTTGTGAAATCCCCTGAAGCATTTGACTCGATGCCTCATATAGTGAAGCGCACTTTGCGTGAATGGCATCTTATTCAAGAACGCAGACGGGCAGAAGAAGAACGGGAAAAACTGATTCGCGAACTCCAAGAAGCGCTCGCGAACGTAAAAAAACTCAGCGGTCTTATTCCGATCTGTTCATCCTGTAAAAGAATTCGAGATGACAAGGGATATTGGAATCAATTGGAAAAATATCTGTTGGAACACTCCGATGCAACACTCAGTCATGGTCTCTGCCCGGATTGTGCGAAGAATTTGTATCCGGAAGTATTTTGACAAGAAATATAGCGATGATCAAGAAGAATATCCGGCGTAAATAGAATGCAATTGCATCCTTTGGATCAAACGTCACATTCTCTTTCACCAAAAGACGCAACGCATGAAATGCCGTTCATAATGCAAAAGGAGATCAGTTGTATTATCGGGAAACACTACCTACCGCCGATGGTCGATCATTCACATACGTGGTGGCTATGTATAAAACAATGTTTTACTGCATCAAGGAGCATTAATTGACGGGCGCCATTTTCTTTCCTATTTTTAAATGCTTTGCTATTCCCTCTTCTCAAAAAGCCTGGCAAACCCAGGGTATGCTGTCAACGGGATAATATCAAATGTGATCAGACCTTTTTTAACTAACGGCAACGTTGCAAGCACCGATCGAGCTTCTTCAGCGTCCTTACATTCGAGTATGAGTACTGCTTCCTGACGATCGTGGCGGAAATATAATTCGCGGATCATTCCTGCCTGATGCAGTTCCCATGCCCGCGCAGCTTCCGTGCGAAGTATTTCAGGAGTGAACCGGTTATCGGTTATACCGGGGACTTCTTTTTCAAGTGCTAGAATTTTCATAAAAAAAAATATCCAGAATTTATTTTGCTGTTTTCTTGACCGGAGTATTGGGAACCGGATGAAAGAGCCGAATCGTTTCGTCGTTCAAAAGAACCCAAATACTGTAGACACCGAGAATAGTGCCAAGCGGAATGCTGAGGAGACTGAAGAATGAAACAATAAGTAAAGTAATCCGTCCCCATTCCTTTTTCTTTAATACACCAACTGCTCCAATGATCCCTGCGATAGAAAAAATCATGATGAGAACACCCACAAATGTTAAAATGATCGGGACGATGTTCAACACCTCCGACGGAATCTCATGCATTTCGTTGCGGTCGAAGCGCGAGATAAATTCCATAAGATATCCAAATCCAAAAGCCAGGGCAAAGAGAATAAGCGCTCCGATCATTGCCAGAGAGCGGTACACGATATTCAGGATTCCCACGAGTGTAATGTGCTTTTCCATTTTTATTGTTCCTCATGTGGTTATGGAAAGAATTGATTTATGTAAATACGATTTCTTATACGATATGATATAATGCAATGTTTCATGGTACTCCGATGAAAGACTGGATTCTTTCAGAAAGCAGTCCGTATTCATATTTTCTAACATATTCATTTTTATGCACGCATCATATATTACTGAGGAGGCAGCAAGTGTTCTGTATGATTTTTAGAAAACAAGAATACCGTACTACCCGCAGTAACAGATGGCGGCTTCGCCAATCCGCCCAAAATATGGCGGACGCACAAAACGCGAAAACCGGCGGACAAATAAACTTGTCCCCAAATGTTTTTGTTGGGGACTGCGACAACGTGAACTTTCATATTTGCACTGAACAAACCAAGTTCCAAGTTGATAGCTTCCAAAATATACAAAACCGTTACGAGTAATGCTTAATGCACTCATGCTCATTCAAATTTAGTATCGCGCTTTGCGCGATTCAATTATCTGGACAAGCCGAGCTTGCCTGCCCGCCGTCTTTTGGGTGGGAGCGCCTGGTTAGCTGGCATTTGCGCCGATTCGCTCTGAATCAAAGCAACTTATTTGCGCACTGTGACACTTAACGCCATAGAATCTAACTCCGCAGAAATTTGCGGAAGTGTTCGATGATGAGAAGCGCTTAAGTCATCAAACTCTACTCCATTGTAGTAGACAACATTCAATTCTTTATTCTCAGGGGCATACCAAACATACGAAACAACTTCAAGCTTCACAATTGCATAGCTTCCAACAAGCCCTTGCCAAGCTATAGATGGGATTATAAGTAAGGATGGATAATTCGACTGAGGATTATTCACGCCAACATCGACATTGGAATTTAACCTTCCTGTTATTTTCCAGCCTGAACGACCATCTATTTGAACCTGCGAGACGTTCAAAGCAACAGAAGTATCTATTGAAACAGATGAATTGGGCAATCCGGCAAAAGATATCAGCCAAGCTTTCTGATCAGCAATAGAGAGTTGGAGGATTGCCTGGGCATTGATGCTATTGTTCGACAACGCATACGTAGTATTGTTAGAATCTTCAATTGTGTATGCTCCGAACCAGGATTGGAAATAGTTTGACTGGGGGTTAAATCGGTCCGAATAAGTCCGTGCTTGAGTCGGTTTGGGAAAGAAGTAATAATTTTGTCCTTTTGCTCTAACCCCATAATATTGCCAAATGTTGTCCATTTTCAGTGTAAATACCTGATTCAACCAGTTTGCAGAAACATATCGAAAAGCCGGGTCAGCGAGTCCTTCAGCCGGAGGTACCACTGGATTTTCGTCATCTTTCTTGCAACCTGAAATTAAAGCTAATGTTGACAGGAGAATAATCATTAGTGTTGTAGATTTCATACTGTATGTTCCCTTCTAAAAATTGCTAGATGCAAATGCCAGCGAACGGATGGCGGCTAAGTCCGTGGCGCTTTTAGCGCTTCGCGAGATCGGACTGCCGCACCCTGCCTGCGTGCCGAAGGCACTTCGGCAGGCAGGTGATAACTTTCAAATTGTACTAAACAGGCGGAACCCTGTAACTGTAAAACGCGAAGCGTGTTTCTTCTTCTATAGTTCATTCACTTCACTTTCAAATCTGCACCAAACCGATACGCGCCATGCTTAACGCACCCATTTACCCCGTGCTTTTTACGGGACGCTCATTCAAATTTAGTATCGCGCTTTGCGCGATTCAATTATCTGGACAAGCCGAGCTGGAGCCGGTGTTGGGCGGCCTCCAATGTGCTTATGCTTGAGCTGCCAATGTCTTTGACCCCTTCGTGGGCCAATGTTCAACGATGTACTTTGTGAGCACCGCTCCAATAACGAGAGCAATCCAAAGAAATGCAAACAAAAGCGCTGAAGCGAGTGTTTCATCTGCCCCTGGCGTGTTTTGCACCAACAGCACAAAAATGTCGTGTATATAGTGAAAAACGATAGCCGGCAAGAGAGAACCTGTTTTGAGTACGAGATAGGTGAAAAGCAACCCCATAAAGAAAATGCTTATCATATCCACAACCATGAGCAAGTTCAGAGTCAGAGGGTTTAGATGTACCACGGCAAAAAGGAATGTCGCGAAGAACACGGCTTTGCGCTTTGGGAATACTCTCATGAACAACACCAAGATAATTCCGCGAAAGAAGACCTCTTCCCAGATACCACGTGTGAGACCTTTCACCCACCGCAACGCAGGCACATAGCTCCAGTCAAATACAAAGTGCCCTGTCAGCAACGATGCCAAGAAGATGCTGGACAAGGTAAGTGTGGCCATCAATAAGCCAAGTAGGATATTTCGACCCAGAGGTCTCATAGGTAGCAAACGAATGTCGTGACAGTAGTCTCGGAGCGACTTGCGACCATTAGGCAGCCCCAAGACGGAGGGCATAAGATACAGAGCCAAGACACCCAATGCAAGGAAGTACAACAAGGGCCGAGCAAAGGTTCCCGGCAACTTCTCCAAGTAACCCAACAACAAGTAGGTTACAGCCGTTAAAGCAATGGCTGGTCTTGGATAGTTGGCCAACTTTGAATTGTATTGGGTTTGATTTGTGCTTGTCACTGCATCCCTCCATCATGAAAGTAAGACTCTGGTCGATTTTGACCGCCCAACGGATGGCGGCTAAAGTCTATCCCCAAATGTTTTTGTTGGGGACTGCGGCACCCTGCCTGCGTGCCGTAGGCACTACGGCAGGCAGGTGATAACTTTTAAAATAGTACTATACGAACCGAGTTTCAAGTAGATGCCTTTCAAATTACCACCAAACCGTTGTCAGCCGTGCTAATTGCAGTGCGCTCATTCGGTCAGTTTGAGCCGCGGGTTAGGCAGTATGGCCGCCGGTAACGAGTTGCTTGGTTCTGAATCTATGCTTTTGTTTACTTTGACTTGAAAGCAGAAATGATCACGGTTAGCGAAGCACCAAAACCTGCTCCACAGGCGAATAGTCCGACTATTTGGACTGTCCTCACATTTTCGGCGGTGAATAGTGTTAATCCTATCGCACAGAAAAATACCATCAGCGCTATATTCCTTATAATGAGTTTCACGTTCATGCTTATCTCCTTTGTTGATTGATGTGGGTTAGTATCGATGGTTTATAGTATTTCCTCTCGCTAATGACCAAGCCGCCTAACGGATGGCAACTAAGCTAAGCGCAGCGTAATATAATAACACGCGTAAGCATGTTACAACAATTACGCAGATTTATTCTAGAACTTAAAATGTATCACTGCCCCAAACCGAGTTCCATGTAATTTACTTTCCAATTTCACAAAACCTATGTTAGCCATGCTTAACGTACCTATGCTCATTCCATCAGCTTGAGCGCCTGGTTATACCTTTTGCATTTAATATTTTTAACTGTTATAGCATGTTTTATTTATCATCATTTTTACTAATCTTATCATTTGTATAATATTCCAATACCATTAATGCAAATCTACTGGAAACGCTAGCCGGTCCACCGCCCATTTCAATGCCTACCTCAATTGCTTCAATTATTTGTTCTCGAGTTGCTCTTCCTTTTAGAGCTTCATGAATATGCCATTCCATGCAAGGTTCACAGTTCTTAAAAATTGAAATCCCTAAACCTATGAGTTCCTTATATTTTTTCTCTAAATTCTTGTCTTTATAAGTACTTTCGTCTAAATGGTTAAACATCCTGTATACTTCAGAGGATTTTAACAAATTACTATGTCCAATCTTACGGTCAGCCACAATTTTTTCGATTTTTTCAATATCACGTTTATCCATTTAAATATTCTCCTTTAAAAGTTCAAGCGGTATAACGGATGGGCGCTAAGTCCGTTCCATTGTTACACAATGGAACGCGATCGCGATCCCGCTTATGCGGGATCGGACTGCCACGCTGAATGTTTTCAATATACACAAAACAGGCGGAGCCCTGTAAATGTAACACGCGTAGCGTGTTTCTATTTCTATAGTTCATGCTGATAACTTTCAAATCTGTACTAGTCCTATGCACGCCATGAATTTTGCAGTGAGTTCATTGAGATTAAGTATCACGCTTCGCGTGATTCATTCTTCTGGACAAGCCGAGCTTGCCTGCCCCGCTGTATTTTGGCGGGGAGTGCCTGGTTAGGCGCAATAGCATTTGATACTATTTCATTAATGCAAGATTATGTCTTTGGTTTTTCCACAAAGAAAGTCTCAGGTTTATCGCAGACTAAACCGCGATAAGACATCATTCCGTTCAAGGAAGTTCCTTTAAATCATTCATTCGTTTTAATCGATAGAAACGGAATGCCGGAATACCTATCCCAATCAATATGCCTATAGCCGCAGCAATTAAAGGATAATATTTATTATGTGTCTTTATGCACTGTAAAGGATCCAGAAGTACATGGTTATATGCTACGACAGAAAACACAAAAATATCTTTTGTCGGATCGGTAAGCTTATTAACTTCACTTTTTGCGATAAAAATATCGACAGGGATCCCCTTCGTCATATAACTTTCGAAATTTGATTTTTTGAAAGAAGGATCGTAACTATACTTAATAACAAATTCCGCAGGGATATCTTTTAAAGTCAGATAATAATCATAATTATAATTCTTTTGGCCTGCACAGTTTATCATTTTTTCGAGCGTGCCTGAAACTTGGTAAAGGTCAGCTTTCGATTGTACAGGTGCTCTCGTAAACCATGCGTATGCAAATACTACTGAAATAACTGTAAAAATTACGAAGACCAATAGGTTTGTAATGTTTTTCATATTGTTTATTGTCGCTTGAGATATTATTTATAGTTTAATTAATTTTTTCAACCCCTTCAGCCAATAAGCAAAGTAAATCAAACAATCTCTGTAATCGCTTTACGTTCTTCTCGAAGACATACTGTTCGTAACGGATCTCACCGCCGACGATTTCTATCATAAGTAATGGTGTAGATAATAACATCTGACAAACATCGAAAGAAGCTAATAATTGCTGGATTTTCGTTTCCGGCTCACCCTTAATAATGAAACGCTTATCGATCGCATCATTACCTGTCTGAATATCTTGCCCGCCCAGTTTTTTCCCGATTTTTGTCAGTATATTTTCTTCAGTCAATGTTAGGCGTAATGAAGCAGTGTTGTTGACACCTACGATGATACGCGTGCATGTGTCTGTATTTTTACTGCTGGTCCTAAAAGTTTCCATAACCAGATTGCGGTTACGGTATTTTCCTATTACTCGTATAGGTGACAATGGATTACCTGCCTCACAAAGCAAACCTGTTTGTGCTGCAAGTTCGCTCCAGGCTTTCACCTGAGATTTACGTATAAAGTAAAACAACAAAATTATTACGACTAATACTCCTAACGCTAATAGTGGCATATTCATTTTGAAGTCCTCGATTTGTAATTGTATTTAAATTAGAGATTATTTGTTTCATTGGAAATCATTTCGTTTCAATACGTTTATGTCAATAATCAAAGGTGACTACTTTCTATCCATGGTCACTGCTGTAAGTTTTTCTATTATTTTATCAAATTCTCGTGCCTGTAATCTGTAAATCATATATCCCATAAATCCAATAGCTAGAGGAATGAAGTAATAGAGAAAAGGTGTCCCTCCATGAAGGGGAAAAAAGAGAATTGGAACGAAATAGAGAACTATCGAAGGAAGAAGGAATAGTACGGACGACAACGTAAGGATTCCAGCAAAGACAGCCTTTCTTTGTTCAAAATCTAATTTCATTATACCGCACATTAACGGTGTCGCAGTTCTTCTCTGAGTGGTAAAAGATATTTTTCGAATCATGAATTCACCACTTGCAAGTTCTTTGACGACAATATCTTCGTAACCTAATTCCAAAATAATATTTTCTAATTGCTCCTGCATCGAGAAAATAGGACAATCCTCCTTTATAATGAATGACCGGAAAAATAATTTTATCCTGCTTATTAGGTAAATTCGAACCCAAAAAGTACCGAGGAGACCCTCAATGGCTGTTATGAGTGTGCCTACGATTATAAAACTGGCTATAAAAAATATATATGGATTTAAAAGGAGAGAAAACCAACTGTAATGGGACTGCAGGTCTTGAATAACTTGCCTTATCTGAATCACGATTTGCAATGAATCCATAGAAGCTCCTTTTCAAATTATACCATTCTAAATTTTGATCGGTATATTCTTTTGATTTTAATGCATAATAAAATGTAGATTGGTTTCAATGGTTTCCATTGGATAAATCTTCTAGATTTTTTTTATTAAAGACTTGCGCCTAGTTAGGCGGTGGCAAATTATAACTATTCATGATACACCGGCACAAAACGATTAAATCGTTTTACAAATATCATTGCTGAACCTTGCATAACAGCAGACTCAAGAAATGAAATGAGTTTGGGTTTCTTAGTTCTAATTACGGAAGCAATGGAGTCTACAATAAATTCCGCTTCCTTATTATCTGTAATACCGCAGGAGTCGACAATATATTGATATGTTATTGCATCCCATTTTTCGCTTTTCATAAAATCAGCTATCCAATCAGCAGGATAAGTCGATGAGTCAATATTTAGCCCAAGTTCTTGGAAAAAGAATTTCTTTTTACAATTTATGTAATCCCTGCAATGACCTACATAATTAGAGTCCGCATAAAATCTGTCAGATGTTGAATCATCAGAAGCTTCGTAATGAAAAACTATTTGACCTTTTGACCAAAGATCATATCCCCAAGAGAGTGGAGAAATAAAGTTTATTCCTGTAATATGAAGTATAGCTGTATCTAAAATACCATCTCCTGTATAATCAGCTACACGAATTAGTGTGGTGTCGAATTTATTCGCTTTATTAGTGGAATCTATTCTGACATTCAGTTTATTTTCATCGGAATTATGACAACCTAAAAGAATAAATATAACTACACATACTATAAGTCGATTTGTTCTCATATTGTTTTCTTGCCACCGCCTAACGGACCGGCGCTAAGTCCGTTCCATTGTTACACAATGGAACGCGATCGCGATCCCGCTTATGCGGGATCGGACTGCGGCGACGATAACTTGCAACATGCACAACCCGAAACTGATTACATGCTATTAACATAATTAATATGTACTAAAGGTTATATGTACAATCAACGTAATAATAAAAACCAAAACCCACCACACGCCATGCTTAACGTACCCACGCTCATTCAAATTTAGTATCGCGCTTTGCGCGATTCAATTATCTGGACAAGCCGAGCTTGAGCGCCTGGTTAGGCGGCTTTGAATAGCATGTCATTATTTGTCTTTAACGAATTTCATAGACGCAACCAAATCATAAAAATCTTGCTCATCAATACACTGAGGATTTGCCTTACTTTCGTCAGTTATGGGTCCCCAGTCCTGGTAAAAGACTACAAGATTTCTATTTCCAGATATAGGACGAACCATCAAAGAAAACCAACATTCAGCAGAATATGAATATGGCTCACTGTCTGAATATCCTCGAGTGTCACTCTCACACCGAATACCCTTCCACTCTTTTCCATTAAGGTAATTCACATAACAAGCCATTCCACTTAGACCAACCCTAATCCAAGAACTATCAAGAATGAGGCTTGTGATAATTGTATCCCACTTATTTTCTGGAAATGTTCCAATGCCCTTATGATATTGCTTAAAGTCTTCAGCGAACGCTATCTCATAAAACTTCTTTTTACTTTCATAAATTTCGATTGTGACTCCATGACCGAAATCCAATTCGTAAACAGAATCTGTGGGTGAAGTATATGATTGTGAATCTTTTCCTTTCCACGAAGCATGATAATAATGAGGTGACTTAAAGGATATTCCTAAACGTTCAATGTTGATTTGTTGCCATGTCCCAATATCAGCTGGTGAGTGTTGAGGAAAGTAATCAAATTCTGGATAATATTGAAACTTAATTCCTAATTGTAGATGTTCGAAAGATTTGATCTCTTTTTCTTTCTTTTTCTTTGAGCTTTGAAATGAGTATAATTGCCCAGTTGAAATTTCATAAAACATAGCTATGAGGAAAAACAAACATATAAATCTAATTATTTTCTTCGTATTTATTTTATTTCTCATAATTCAAAGCCGCATAACGGATGGCGGCTAAGCTGCCGCATGACCAACTTCAATTAACCACAAAACGAAACAAGTTCACGCTGAAAACCAAATTAATTTCTCACAACCAACGAGGTACTGAAAAGTTAATTATAAAAACATCAACCCACCATTAGCAATGTAAATTGCTCCGACGCTCATTCGGTCAGCTTGAGCCGCTGGTTAGAGCGCACAATTATATTCGATATAATTTATTTGACCAGAGTCATTTTACCTATCAGAACCGTATTCTGCATTTCGATTCCATAAAAATATATCCCGCTGGAAAGAGAGACGCCATTATTATTGAGACCATCCCAAACAACATTGTAAATTCCACTCCCCCGAATCTGGAGATGCAGTATCCGAACAATTTGACCGAGAATATTGTATATCCGAATATCGAGTAAACCACTGAAATTGGTATTCACTCTCAATTGAATAGTTGTAGAAGGATTGAAAGGATTAGGGTAATTCCCCAACAACTCAAAATTCTTTGGATACAGATTCTTGCTGTTTCTATCATTTCTCACTTCTGTTGCAGAGCTGGTAAAGCTTGTAAATTCTGTAATGATTCCATATGCCTGACTTAAGGAAACAATTTGGTTCTTGATAGTAAGAGCTTCCTCTGAACCTGAGATCAACGCGTAGTAATGAATGAGAAGAGATTCGATTTTTCTCTTTGCCCATACCTTCGGCAAGAATTGATAATCGGAAATAGAAGAATCGCATAAAGGAACATCATAGTTGTAACTGACCGCATGGCCAAAGGCTGTCCCCGACAATGTGATTTGGACAGATTGAGCATTGCTATATCTTCCGGCAACGATCATTTGCTTGCCCTTGTACAGATTGGGCAGGGAATCAGGAAACACTTGCGTCACAATAGGCGGCGTGAAACTGATATGGCTGTCCAGCAAAACCGGATTTCGTATGGTAAGATAGAAATCGGTAATGCGCGAATACAACTCGTCATTACCAAGGAATTCAGCCAGTCCATTATTGTGCAATGATATAAGGGTGAGCAATTGCTGGTTGGCATCGCTTCCTATACCAAAACTGAATAAAAATATTTTCCTCTCACTTGCTGTAATAAGAGTGTCAATATATTGAACCAGTTGCGGTATATCTGTTATATCGGCTGTGGGTTGGCCGTCCGTCAGGAAAATGATGATATTTGCAGTACTATCATTGGCATACACAAATTGAGGAACGGCAGTAGCAAAAGCTCCGGAGATACTGGTATTATTCCGTGCATAGAGAGCACTGATGTACAGTAATGCGGAGTCGCGCGATTGTGGCGTAAATGAAACATGGAACGGACGAAAAGAAGTAATGACATCGTCAAAATCTATAAGATTAAACTTATCTCCTTCATTCAGATTCTGGACGATAAATGTAGCAGCTTCTTTCGCTTGATCCATCTTCGTCCCGCTCATACTGCCAGAACGATCGATTATCAACGTAAAAACCTTCGAGATGGTTGCTGTTGTCGAACCGGGATCAGGCTCGGCGATAAAAGTAAGAAATCCGTTACCTAAAGAATCCGGTACCAACGCCGCAGGGAGCTTGGAACTATAGGCAAACAAGCCAAGTTGATTCAAACTCAAGGAATATCGCAGAGTGTAGTTTTCCGTACCGGCAAGTTCATGGAGGACGATCTGAACTCGTGCACTATCGCCATAGTTGATTTGTGTTGTGACTGTGTGGTGACTCGCTACCCGAATACTGTCTATAGACCGTTGCGATGTTAATTCGAAATCGAATCTTTGAACTCCGATCACGCCTGACTGTATTAAATGATAGTCGCTAGGGTAAATATAGCTGACAGTTCCAAATGCATAAGGCAGAAATTCAACATATGTTAACTCAACGGCAAGAGTTGAATCAGTTTGGATTGGTTGAGGTATCGAGAAATAGAGTGGTGTTTTACCAAGGTACGAAACAAGATCCGGAGAGACAGAACCGCTACTTCCAGGTAGGGTTGTATCCTGTTTTGTCCCAGCAACTGAAGCAACATACCATTGTGTGCCGATTCTCCAACGAAGCTGGATTGCACTCGCCTGTTCCGAAAGAGGGAAGCCATACTTAACTACGACTGCCGAATCCTTGTTTGTAAAATATTGGGTGGTGATTGTTTTAGATATTTGTCCTACTACTAAGACATTCACGATTGTGGAATCCAATCGCAAATAGATTGCTTTGCTGGCATCAACAATGGCCACACCGTTTGCCATCCCAAGTGATAAAGGAATGAGAATCGTAATAAAGAATGTCAATAACCTTTTCATAATAACCTCCATTTGAATATATAAGACTTATTTGTGCGCTCTAACGGACGGGCGCTAAGCTGCCACGTTGATAACTTCCAATTTTGCAGTGAACGAACAGAGTTTCAAGACGATAGCTTCCAAAATACACCAAACCTCCGCTCACCATGCTTAACGTACCCAAGCTCATCTGGTCAGCTTGAGTTGCTGGTTAGGCAGCAATAAATTTATTGATCCTTTTTCTTTGATGCCTTTGACGAAATACGGGCAAAGAGAATTGCAAGATATATTCTAATGACAAGACCAATCATCTGTCCAATTTTTACTCCGCCGCTAGCTGAATCGTCACCTTTTTCATATTTAACACCAAACAAACAATCCATGAACTTTTTTACATTGTCGGTGGTTTGAGAAGTATAGATAGCTGGAATCGTCACTAATATAGTGATAAAACAGGCGATACCAGTTAACAGCAAAGCCCTTTCAGGATATATTCGACCGATTAAAATACCTGCAATAATATATAAGCACCAATCAAATATTACGAGTAAGATAAACGGAGCCCAATTACAATAATAATTCGATCCATAAATCAACTTGGCATAGTCAACAGAAGCATCGAGTAAACGAAGTAAGCCCAACATGATAAAGATTGAAATGACAATCGATAAAAATAGATCAGAATTATAGGCAGGTGTCTGTAATTTGACTGTTGGTGTATAATCTAATTTATCGAATGCTCTCAAAGCTACTACTCCAAGAATTGTTCCTACAACAGATGCGACAGTAGGTCCAAATAGATAGTTGAGAAGTGTTATAGATGCAATAATGATAGCAAGAGAAATAATTGCGGTCGCAAGAAACTTTAGATCAATTGATATTTTCATAACGTTCCCTCGTGGCAATTAAATTTTGCCGCCTAACGGATGGCAACTAAGCTGCGGCAACGATAACTCTCAAGTTGCGCTATCCGAAACAAGTTCATAGTAATAACTTTCAATTAAACACTAAACCTATGCACGCCATGCAATTTGCAGTGCGCTCATTCCGTCAGCTTGAGCGCCTGGTTAGGCGGCCACAGTGTTTATTAATAAATATATTTATTCGATGCCTGAAAGCATTATATAAAATAGAGACATTACAACATAGACTATAAAACCTGCTACAATTTGTGCGAAAATTATGAAAGCTCTTCGCCAAGCAGAATCTATAGAATTTGTTGCCTTAAAGAGCAACCAAACAAAGACCATGGAAATGACATATTCTAAAGTAAAAAATATTGATTTAGGAATACCACCCAAATATTTATTACCACTTAGAACTCGTAGAGAATAGTCACATAAAAATTCTACGGTTAACGAACCTATGAAAACTAGCCATGCGATAAGAGTTTTATTCATTATTATGGCCGCCTAACGGACGGGCGCTAAGTCCGTTCCATTGTTACACAATGGAACGCGATCGCGATCCCGCTTATGCGGGATCGGACTGCCACGCTGAAAACTATCAAATTGTACTAAACGAAACAAGTTCATGTAGTTATTTTCCAATTGCACTAAACCTATGTTCGCCATGCGAATTGCACCTACGCTAATCCGGTCAGCTTGAACCGCTGGTTATACGGCAACGGGGACAATTACCAGCCACCTTTCTCTGTGTCAAGTGTAATTTCCTTTTCCATTGAACCAAATAATGTATTATCGCGCATCCTGAAATCACCCTTTACAACTCTAACACTTCTTCCAGATGAGCCAATTAAGCTACGATAGTACGATTCAACAGCGTCGCGGAAGGTTTCGTAATGCAGATTCCCTACTTTGCCTTGAGGACGACCAACTTCAATTGAGCCGGTTTCGTAATTATCACCGACAGTTTGTTTTAGATCAACAAACAAATCATCTATTCTCTTATCGGGAAGTTGAACCGAAAAGAAAACTCTTGATACCATAAACTCATCACCAGTTCCAAGATCTTGCATATCTTGGAGACATTTATGGAACAACAAAGTAGCTTTAACAATCATGGTTCACCTCTTTAATTGAAGCAAAATACCGTTGCCGTATAACGGACGGGCGCTAAGCTGCGGCGCTGATAATTTTCAAAATGCACTAAACGAAACAAGTTCACGCTGATAACCAAATTAAATATTCCCCAACCAACGAGGTACTGAAAAGTTAATTATAAAAACCTAAACCCACCATTCGCCATGCTTAACGTCCTCACGCTCATTCCGTCAGCTTGAGCGCCTGGTTAGGCAGCGTACTCTCATCACTTAATCTTTTTCTTTTATCCATATTAATTGACCCGAACCATTCGGAATACTGTTGCCGACTTCATGATTGAAGACTTCAGTGCCTGTTAAATCAAATATGCGAAGATGAAATGTAACAAGTGAAATCGGATGTCCCATAGCGGAAGCATAATAATCCCAAGGATATTTATGCCGAACTTTGCTCGTGATGCAGAGTAGAGCAACTTGTTTGGAGTCTGGACTAAATTCAGCGTCTATTATATATTCATCAAGTTTCTTCTTAACAACACTAACATTTTCTTTCGTATTAATAATGTGAAATTCTGAATCTGGTAAATTATTGGTGGGAGCAAATAAATATTTATTATCATCACTCCACGCAACAAGATTAATTCTGAATATTCTAATCGGCAAATAATCTATAGTTTCCTTAGAATAATCGATAAGTAATTGACCATCGGTTGCTAGTGTTGAAGATTTATTTCCTGCTATCTTTGTAAAAAAAGGTGAAACATTAGTTTCTTGAAGATAAGCTTGAGCCTTCAAGGTGGCAATGCTGTCCTGAAAAGTCCGTCGGATATATTTTCTTTCAAAAACCTTTTTGTTGGACACAATGTTGACGGAACGAATTTCAAAGCTATCTTTTTGTCTGATATAGTAGCTGTCTTCATCTCCATCTATAAGTCTTACGATAATATCTCCTATGCTGTAAGCTGAAACATTGCTTTCTTTTGGTCTTTCCTTAGAAGAACAGCAGGATACTGCAATACAAATATTAGCAATGACGAAACACTGGAATAATTTCTTCATAAGGAGTTTACATTACTATATCGACATGTTTTTGATAAGCTACCTATCGGATGGTTAGGTGGCAGTAGGTTCTAATGTTCTATTTCTTTAAGAATAGATTTCGATGAATTAACTTTAATCATAAATTTATCATTATCAAATGCCAACGAATCACCAACCATCTTTGATACTTCTGGATCACCCATAGCAAAATTGCGAAAGGACGTTTTATAGAGGTCAGAAAAATCCTTTACCTTTGACTTGATATTACGAAGGCGGTCAACCGATTCTTTCGGATACTTTGGATAAAGATTTATATAGAACCATATAGCTTTTGAATATTCAGATTTCGCGACTAAAGAATCAGCCTCCTTAAGAGTATATTCACTTCTATAAATAGAATACTTTTACTTTGCTTTAATTGATATTCGTGAAGAAGTATCTGACTTGGATTGACAAAATAAAAGTGAATTAAAGACAAAGAGTAATAAGACGACTAACTGTATTCTGAAAAATGTTTTCATTTGTATGCTCCTTTGTTTTTACGCTGCCTAACGGACCGGCGCTAAGCTGCGGCACTGATAATTTTCAACATGCACCAAGCGAAACAAGTTCATTGTACCAACTTTCAATTAAACACAAAACCTATGCTCGCCATGAATTTTGCAGTGAGCTCATTCCGTCAGCTTGAGCGCCTGGTTAGAACGCAAAAGGAATTTATAATCTTTTTTAATTATTACCATCCCATTCGTTTCGTTGTTAGAGCCCTTGCTGCTGAAATTGTACCCTCAGTAAACAACGTATCTAACGAGCACCACACTCGACCACTTGGGTAAATGTTTCCAGTGTGAACGACTTTCTCCGGCGCAAAAGCTGGTCCAAGATGATAGAGATAATGTGGACCCCAGTCGTCGTGTGGAATTTCAGGAAAATGCGTGTGAGGGTCTGTGAATATTTCGTATCGCTCAACGTGATGGATCGACTGAAGCTGTCCGTAATATCTAAATGCTAAATAATTGGGTGGATCTGCCGGAAAGCCACGTTTTCCCACCGGATGAAAGTAGTGCCGCCTCTTTGCGATGATGTCGATCCAGCCGATTTGCCACTCAGGTGGATTTCTAGAGCCAAGAGATACTACGTAGACTAGATTTGATTCAATTTTCTGCATCGTCATGATCCTTTGAAGATATGTGGAAAGTTCCCAAAGTAATCTTTTCTCCGTATGCGTACCTTTTGTATAAGCAGAATGGGAGCAATTAAATATTTGTTTCCACGAAAGAGAAACTACGGGTATTCCGTTAATTTGGTTAAACCCAAGAAAGGCTGTTGCGTATTGTTGACTGCATTCGGTCAGCGCAATCAATTTTTTTAGTGGCGCAGAACTGGTGCGGAATGATTTGCGTTGTGCATAAGTTTTTAGTTGTTCAACAGATGGTAAAGTCCAACCCCTCTTCGCTTCGATAATTAGAAATACATAAGCAGGTATCTCAATCTCGATATCGGTAATCCCTTTTTGGGTTTCGTGGACCTGTAATCTGATTTGAGCTGCATGGGTATCAAGGTTTGTGTTTGGTGGTACCACTAGATTCAGAAAAGCGTCTAGAAACGATGGTGAATTCGCCAACGCCCATCCGACACTGAAGCTCACATCGTTTTCTTTTGCGCCGAGAAGCTCAAATACGCTCTCGATTTCCTCACCTCTTAATTTAAGTTTCTGCATGTTCTATTTGGACGTAGAGTAAATGATTATTTTAACAACTCAATGATTCTTTTGCGTTCTAACGGACCGGCGCTAAGCTGCGGCGCTGATTAATTTCAATATTCACAAAACGAAACAAGTTTATGCACAAAACCAAATTAATAAGTATCAAAGTTATAGGTACTAAAAACTGAATAGTAAAAACGTCAACCCACCACCAGCCATGCTTAACGTACCCACGCTCATTCCGTCAGCTTGAGCGCCTGGTTAGGCGGCAACTTGTTTTATTAGTACTCTTCGATTTTAAACTCGTTAAAAAGAACATATTTTGTCGTATCGATTTTATTATTAGAAGGAGAATACACATTAATATAAACAACCAAGCTATCGGTCGTTTTATCATTAGAATTGTAGTAGACTGAATCTTGTTTCCAAAAAGGAGAAGATACACCATAGAATGCACCTTCTTCACTGGTGCCGTAAAATGCTTGAAATTGAATTGAACAATATGAGTTAAGTAAGGATTTGCTAGCAAATATCAATCTATAGCGTTTTGATTGTGTTGGCTGTGGTAAACGAACAGCGTAACGCATAATACTTTCAAATGAATCAGGAGTAAATACCTTCAAGGACCAAATTCCGCCATTTAACGGAATATCATTTGAAAAAGAATACGATGATTTTCTCCGACCATAAATTGGATATCCGTCTTGCCAACCAGAAAGGGAAGGTTGACCTTGATTATCAAAGTGAGTATCCATAACAACAGTTATATTGTTAGTTGGATTTGTCGAAGAATCTTTACAACAACTAAACATAATGAACAAAATTGCAATGATGAATAAGAGATAATGTTTCATCAATCCTCTTTTAATAGTTGCCGCCTAACGGATGGCGCATAAGTTGCGGCAACGAAAACTTCTAAATTGTACTATCCGAGACAAGTTCATGCACTAACCGTAATTAATAAATTCATAAGTCATGAGGTACAAATAACATAATAATGAAAACAGAAACCCTACATACGCAATGCGTAAAGTACCTACGCTCATTCCGTCAACTTGATGCGCGGGTTAGGCGGCAAATATTTACTCTCCCTCCATGACCTGCGTTTCTCCAGTTTGATCTTTGACTAATATCATAAAGTGATTGCCGGGTGCTGGAATTATTCCATCATAAAAAACTGTCCAAGTTGAATCTTGAGAGATAAAATTAAATTTAGCCTTGGGTTTGTCATATTTTGAAAGAATGTGACCCGCTTTTTCTGCTGCGTGGTTCGCAATGGAAATAACTTCGTTTTCGCTCATGCGTGGTGAATGTGTACATCCGATGAAAAGTAGACTAACTACAATTAAATGATACTATATAGTGTAAATTTAGTCATAGCCATGTTTTGCTGCCTAACGGACCGGCGCTAAGCTGCGGCGTTGATAAGTTTCAAGTTGCTGATAACGAAATGAGTTCACGCTGATAGCTTTCAAAATATAATAAACCGTTGCGCGCCATGCTTAACGTACCCAGCTGGCAACCGTCAGCTTGAGCGCCTGGTTAGGGCGCGCGCTTATCAATATCAGAGTCAAAAATATATTCTACAATAGTGCCACGAAAGCCACCATATATACCACCACCAAAGACGCCAAGTCCAATAATACGAAATACGCCATCCACTGCGTCATCCGATGGCCCATTGGAATTGGTGTATATTTTCCCGTAAGTTACACCAACTATTCCACCACATAAGAAACCAAGAAACACGCCGCCAAATGCTCCGTCAAAATGAAGACGTCTTTCAATTTTCTTAATGGCAACAAGAGGTATTGAGCTTTGCTTCAAATCGGGGAGAATTGTAAATATAGCCGTGTCTTTGGAAAACGTAACATTTTCAGCTTGAACTTGCTGATTATCACGTAGGATAATTTTGACTGTTTTATCCTGAAGCATCTGCTCAAGTTGATTAATAGTTATTGTATCTCTCTGAGTCTGAAGTGAATGCGTTGCAACAAAATATGTGTTAGTGCAACCGATGTAGAATGCACTGCTAAATAATAAAAGAATATGGAAGTAATATTTTTTCATTTTTCACGCGCCCTAACGGATGGCAGCTAAGCTGCGACAACGTGAACCTTCAAATTGCTGAAAGCGAACCAAGTTCATTCTGATAAGTTTATTATTAAACATCTGAACCTCTACGCGCCATGATTAACGTACTCACGCTCATTTCGTCAGCTTGAGCTGCTGGTTAGGCAGCAGGTTATCTTCTTTGAGAGGAGTTCTAAATCGAAAAGGAACTATCCCCCAGACATCAATCTTTTGACCATCTTTCATGGCTGGTACAAACTTCCAGCCAATGGTTGCTCTTAAAGCAGCTTTGTTAAATATTTCATTCGTTGTGCTTACAATATACGCACGTCGAATATCTCCATTTTTAGTAATCCATGCCCTTACAACCACATCCCCCTCGATCTGGTTTTGATTAGCGAATGGTGGATAGATAGGTTCTATTCGACGAATGACCTTAGGTTCAACATCATACTCGGCATGTTCATCTGGCTCGGCGGTAACAAGAGTATCTGAGACAAAGCATATGTCTTTCTGTGATATACGCACATTCATTGTGGTTGATGGAGATGTAGAGGCACAATCCCAGAAATGAAAAGCCAAAAAGGTTGTCGTAAATAATATTATGATTTTATATTTAATGTTTCGCATTATCATTGTTCCTGCTGCCTAACGGATGGCAGCTAAGCTGCGGCAACGATAACCCGCAAGTTGCTGTGAACGAAACAAGTTCATGCTGAAAAGTTTATTATTAAACATCTAAACCTCTATACGCCATGCTTAACGTACTACGCTCATTCCGTCAGCTTGAGCCGCTGGTTAGCCGGCGCTTTTCTGTTCAATCATCTTGATTTTAAGTTCACCAATCTCTTTTGCCCTTATAGTCATTGAGTTCGTTTGTTCTAAATTGTCGGAAAGACGTTGAAGTTCCCGAACTGCTTGATCTCTCGCTCGGTTAAATGTTCGCTCAACAGATGGAAGTTGACGAAGCGTATCAGTCATTGAGTTGACACCATTGAGAGCAGCTTGCGTTCCTTCTTGCATGGAGGTAAGGTTATCAAGGAAACTCTGGAGTTGAACACGCTCTTCAGGTGTTTTTGGCTCCTGAGCTCTGACGATAGCTTCAAGTGCAGCACGTGTTTTTACTAAAGCCTCCGAATAAAGATCATTGTTTGAAGATAGTGATTTAGAGTAAGTTACCAATGTTTGAGCTTGTCCAGTAACAAGTGCGTGCATTTGCCTAACGGAACCTGTCTGAGGATTGCTAACAAGGGATTGTATCTGTAATGTAACATCGTTGGTTTTTTCTGTCAACTGCTGCGTTTCAGAACTAAATGTGCTAGCAATTTCTGTAAGACTCTCGAATCCTTCTATCATTGCCATTAAGTGATCAAGGAAACCAGGTTCACCTTGATCGGCGTTTTCTAATACTTGAGTTTTAGGTGATCGATCAATTTCAGGCAGGAAATCAGTTACAGGACCACCGAATGAAGCATCGCCTGTTAATAAACCCTGAGCCAAGCTTAACACTTCTGTTTTTGCGCGGGCAAGCTCTACAAAGTGTGTTGAATAGGAGATGACTCGATAGGATCGCAGATCAAATGGTAAATCCTTTATGTTCTGAGTCAAAAGAATCGTTGGCTTACAGAGAGCATGGGCAAGACCAAGTTCATAATAGACGTTTGGGTTCGAGTCTGTTAGATCAACGACAATAAGATCGCTTTTTGCTATTCCATGCACAATATCTTTCAGAATATTCTGAGAATTCTTAATGTCGTCGGCACGTTTAACGTCATATCCAGCCTCAGAAAGAGTTTGAGTAACGAAAAGTTCATATATCTCTTTGAACGCCTCATCAAATGGCATCAAGACAAAGGCTTTAGGTTTCACTGTTTGATTTTTTGTCATTTTGCTTTCTCCAAAGTAGCGCCGGCTAACGGATGGCGGCTAAGCTGCCGCACTGATAACTTTCAAAATGTACTAAACGAAACAGATTTCATGCTGAATATAAAATTAATTAACACTAAAGTTATGAGGTACAATCAACGTAATAATAAAAACGATAACCCACCACAAGCCATGCGTAAAGTAGTACGCTCATTCGGTCAGCTTGAGCCGCTGGTTATACCGCAGCCATTAGTTTTTATTGCTTTCTTTTGTAGAACGATTAATTTCCGCTTCAAATAAGACTACATAACCGAGACCGAAAAATGACGAACAGATCAATTTAGGATATTGTGTTTTGTCTATTGTATCATCTAATTTTCCTTTATGTGCAATATCATTTCTATAATCTCTGAGACTATTTAAATGACCTCGAATATGATCAGGTAATTGTGGAAACTTTAAATGATTGGCTATTAAAGGTAAAAGAATATTTAATTGGTAACTATATGTTGCATGTGTGTCCAAAAAATCAGTTACACGCTTTGCTGAAGAGAATTTGCTTAAATAATGATGAAGCACTCTATATAATTTATATTCTACTGCGACGTTAGCTGGAATAATAAATGATTCGTAATCACCAATTGAATAAGCTTCAATTGCCTCAGAATAATTTTGCAGACTTTGGTCATAAGAATTTATAGGAACCCAATTTATCGATACAACAACTGGGATTTGTTCTGGATTTGATTCTCCATGTGGTTTGCCGAATATCTCAATCTTATGCGGAATGAAATGCCTTATGGGAATATTGCGATGGACTTCTATAGGCCAAAGGCCCTTGCCATTTGGAGAATAAGCCACTTGAAGAATTCTTGCATCAGGAGGGATGCCTAAGTCTTTCATGTCGATAACAACAGTTTCGTTTGCTTTCATCCAAATGGTTGCCGCGCTATCAACGGCGCCTATGAAGCTATAAAGAAACGATGGAATCTTCCATTCAAAATGTCTCAACAATGATGTCCACCAGTCAATTATTACATTGCATTTAGGACAAGTAATCGATCGACCATAAAGATAATTGGTTAGATTTTCGAGAGTAATCGGAATAGATTCAGCTTTGCATTCAGGACAAGGTGTTCCTGGTAATGAATAAGTACCTAATGGCTCGATTTTCATAGGTTTAAACTAAAGAGTAATATGATTTAAGTTTTTATGGCTGCGGTATAACGGACCGGCGCTAAGCTGCGGCGCTGATAAGTTTCGTAATGTACCCAACGAAACAAGTTCATGCTGATAACCAAATTAATTAGTATCAAAGTTATAGGTACTAAAAACTGAATAACAAAAACTTAAACCCACCATTAGCCATGTAAATTGCTCCCAGCTGGCAACCGTCAGCTTGAGCGCCTGGTTAGGCAGCAGTTTAATTTTTTAACTTCGTTCTCATTTTATTAATTATACGTATAGCATCATAAATACATGATATTGCCAACACAAAAGTAATAATTGTTACAGCGCCATAGGTCCACAATTCTCTCTTGTTCATCATTCTTCCAATTCCATTTTCCACTATTACTGGTGAAACCAACCAAATAAAACCTGCAACATAACAAAAATAAAACGATGATATCGAAATAATAAAACAAAGCAAGAGTTCAATATATGATTTAATATTTTTCATCATTGACTGCTGCCTAACATCTGATTAGATAGACTTAGTCTCTCTATCATGCAAAAAATGCATGAAATATAGACTCTGATAAATTAATTTTGTAAATTCTACTACGCCAATACAGGAGTGCCTTATGAAAATCAAATTACTTGACCAAGTACGTGAAACCGCACGACTAAAACATCTTAGCCTCCGAACAGAAGAAGCTTATGTCCAATGGATAAAACGATACGTCCTGTTTCACAAAAAAAGGCATCCGATGGCGTTAGGTGAAAACGAGATACGACAATTCCTCACATACCTCGTACAAAGCAAATATGTGTCTTCCTCAACTCAAAATCAAGCATTAAATGCAATAATTTTTCTCTATAAACAAGTTCTGCACAAACCACTGGGGAACCTCGGTGACATCCCGCGCGGACAGCGTACAGTACGTCTGCCGGTTGTCTTTTCACGCAATGAAGCCCAAGTTATTATTAACAATCTTCAAGGAACACCAAAGTTGGTCGCATCGCTCCTCTATGGTTCCGGACTTCGGCTGCTGGAAGCAGTGCGGGTGCGAATTCAAGATATCGATTTTGAAAATAATTACATCATTGTACGTGAAGGAAAAGGAGATAAAGATCGGCTCGTACCGCTGCCGCAGAAATTTATTCCAGCCCTTCAAAGACAAATTGAAAAGGTCAAACTCCTGCATAAAGAAGATATTGCAGAAGGATATGGTGAAGCGTTCCTCCCTGACGCGCTGCAAATAAAATTCAAGAATGCTTCTAAAGAACTCGGATGGCAATATGTATTTCCTGCCTCGCAACGCTCTTCCGATCCACGGACAGGAATTATTCTTCGCCATCACCTTCATGTAACCTATATTCAACGATCTGTGAAAGAGGTCATCGACAAATCCGGATTGCATAAAAGCGGCAGCTGTCATTCTTTCCGTCATTCATTTGCTACGCATTTGCTGGAGGACGGACACGACATCCGTACCGTCCAAGAACTCCTTGGGCACAAAGACATACGCACTACTATGATCTACACCCATGTCTTTAATAAAAAGGGATTAACCGTCAGAAGTCCGTTGGATACTTGATTGAGCCTTGGTCCGCGATCAACGATCGCGGCTACAAATATTCTCTCTCTCAGCCGCGAAATCGACAGATGTGAACTTTTCGTGTGTTTCATTGACCTGAGAAAAATATGGAAGTAAAACAAGGCGCGCAAAGTGCCCGACCAGAAAATTGTCTGAGTTCGCTTCAGCGAACGAGTTTTTTCTGGTCAACGACACGAGCCAGCTGGAGGCTTAAAGTTGTTACACGCTTGGCGTGTATTTATATTATGTTTCCGACTCCATATCTTTCTTCAGTCTTGACTTTTTTTTTGGTTCTTTCATGGCGCCTGTCCCGATGGATATCGGGATGTCAAGACAAAAGAAAAAACAACAATTCTTTTTCGATTTCGTCCGATTGCCGGTCGGCAGTCGAGATCTCGTCTCGACATCGTCGAGACGGACAAGCATTTCTTTCTGCCATTGTCCTCCCATTTTTGTAAGGGGAGGTGCTCCGATGAACAACGGTTCATCGGGGCGGAGGGGTCGCTTTGCGCTTCAAAGAAAGCAGCGAACAAAATGTTTGTGCTCAGTTTCTCCAATTATTTTATCAATCTTATTTTATGCTCTTTTGTATCAAGACAAAAGAAAGAACGATATTCCAAATAGTGATAAAATCACAGGCGTTGCTTCCGAACAATCCCAAGATTCCCTTTGTCTCTATTTTGTTCATCCTCATCTAACTTGAATTTATTGACCGTCTCCTGCAGTTGTTCAGTGAGATGTTTGAGCCCTTCTGAAGCAGAGGCGACTTCTCTTGTGCTGTTGGCCATTTGTTTCGTCACGGAATGAATAATCTCCACGTTCTGAGAGATTTGCTCGCTTGTAGTGGACTGCTGCTCGCTCGATACTGCGATCTGTGTTATCATATCCATTACTTTCTGCGAGATCTTCACGATCTCCCGCAATGAATGTCCGGCTTGATCGGCTAATTTCATTCCTTCCTTCACCTCCAGGGTTCCTTCATCCATCGATGTGACTGCCTGCCCGGTTTCTCGCTGGATATTCTTGATCATCACCTCAATCTCTTTTGTCGCCTTCCTTGTCCGCTCCGACAGTTTACGAACTTCATCAGCTACAATGCCGAACCCTTTTCCTTGTTCTCCTGCCCGCGCCGCCTCTATCGCTGCATTCAGTGCAAGAAGGCTTGTTTGGTCTGCGATGTCATTGATGAGCTTCACAATCTCTCCAATCTGATTGCTCGACCGCTCTAATGCCTGCGCTATTTCTGAACTCTTGCCCGTTGCTTGTGCGATTCGTTTCATGCCCTCCGCAGTTGCCGAAACAATGAATCCTCCTGCTTCTGCCGTCAGGCGGGCTTTCCGTGCGGTATCTGCTGTTTCGTTCGCACTCTTGCTGTTCTCCATGATCGTTCGTGTCATTTCTTCTATCGCTTTGGTAACTTCATGTGCCTGGCTCATTTGTTCTTGCGATCCGGCTGCGATTTCTTCTATACTCGAACTGATCTGGGTCGATGCATACGCAACTTCATTCGATGCATCATGCATGTTCCGGATGGTTGTTCGCAGCATGCGGATCATGGTTGCAAACGAACGAGTCACATGACCCATTTCATCGCCGGAGGTAAGTTTACCTTCCAGAGCCGGTGTTGATACACTTCGGAGGTCGCAGTCGGCAACAACTTCGGTCTGGAGTTTCAGCTCGCGCATCGGTTCCAAAAGAATCTTTTTCAAGGAACGTTGAAGGATCCATCCCAAACCGGCAATGACCGCCAGAGTGATCAGCAATGCAATTATTTTTGTCCTTGTTTCTCTCGCATGAATTTCCGCCATGGGACCGGAGAATCCAAATAAGACAGCCAGGTTTTCTTCCTGTCCGTTCGGAGTGGGGTCGACGCCAAACCTTGTGTGACACGTTTTACATTCCGGTTTCAAATGATACGACGCAAAAACTGCGAGGAAAACATCGTCCCTCATTGGTACTTCTTCGACAAACAGTTCGAGTTTTGGATCACGCTTGAACGCTGCTTCCGCTCTCGTTTCGATTTCATCAGTGCCGTTCGAGCTGTAATTTTCTGATACACGAACCTTATGAAATTGCAGGCCTTTTGATTGCGCGAACTCTGCCACCGAGGAATGAACCATAAATCCGGACGCCGCTACCAAGGTGCGGAGTTCTTCACGATACCACGACTCGGTTTCAGCGATTTGTGCCGATACAAAGTACCATGAACCAATGCCGGTGACGAGCGCAAATGCTCCGAGAATAGGATAAACGATTTTTTGTTGAAGGGTTAGATTTTTCATAGAATCTCAGCGCCTCTCTAGACAAGATTCTCATACCGCTCCACAAGCTGCGTAAATGCACGATCATCCAATGCCTGCGCTTTTTGAACAAGAACCGGTTCTTCAGGGTGGAGGATGTGTTTGGGAGATTTCACTACTCGCCGGCAGTGCCGGTAGATGGTTTCATCTTTTTTATGAATCGTTTCATCTGGTGCGATAACAGCCATCCGAGGATCGCCATAAGAAGCATCGGTCCGACGATCAATGCCGCGGAGTAGAGTAAGAAAACTTCCACGGGTTTAGTGAAAATCTCTTCAGGGATGGCCACAACCATCCAAAGCTGTGCAGATTGGAAGGCGCTCGTAAGAACACGCCAAGAATGAGTTCCTTCATGAACGATTTGGACCGTGCTCAATGTGTCCATGGAAGTATGTAATCCATCTAATTTGAAAGACGAACCGTTCTGCGTGATGACGTCTGATGAACTGTGAATGCTTACGGAATAATCTTTGTCAAATGGAAGTCCGGTAAGAATATCGTTGAGTCGTTTTGCATCCCACACAACCGTCAGCATAAAGGGAATCTGGCGAACTTGAAACTGCGTTTGTAGAGCAAATATTTGCGTCGGCAAATCTGTCCGATTGAGCCACGCAATGTGAAGTGCGCTGTCTACTTTTGAACGTACCCAAATGCTATCTGAAAATTGCACATTGAACGTAGGGTAGGAAGTGTTCTGGCTCCTGAGTTCATCAGAATGTCCGGATGAGTGGATTCTCATTTGAATAATTTCGGGGTGAAGCGTCATCATCATACGGAGAATGGATTCTCCTTCGTTCGGTCTCTCGGTCACTTGGGATATAATAAATCGCGGGACATGAGACCAACCTGCGATGGTATGGTCAAGATCGTCCATGAAGGATTTCTGCAATTGCTGGATGATGGTGAACCGTTCGGCGAGAACCGATGCTTCATACTTTGGGCGCACGACCGTCCACACAAGAAGCAATGACACTGCGGTAATAATACCAAGAGCGATAAGAATTTTATTGAAGAGAGATAGTTTCATAATGACCTAAGAATAAAGTGTTCATTGATGACTTGTAAAAATGATAACAATATTTGTCTTTAACCTCCATAGGTTTGTGAAAATGGTGAGAAATTTGTTTTTGTTGATAAGGAGTCGGGGAATGCTATGATTCGAACGTCCGTACAGCAGAACAATCTTGACAACCTGTCTGTCATCTTCGTGAACAAATCCAGAGGTGGATTTTGAACAAGCAAGACACAAAACACAAAATCCGCGTGCATGACTTAAAATGGGGAAAAGAGAGTGTCATTCCCAGCCGGAGGCGTAAAATTGAATCACGCGAAGCGTGATACATTATCAGGCTTCCAGCTGTCGGCCTGCCCGCCGCACAAAGTGTGCTTTGGCAGGCGGGGAATCCAGAACCAAGGAATCAAAGACCTGGATGCCCGCCCGACTGCGTCGCGGTCTCGTTTTGATATTTATATCGAAACGGACTAAAAATCTGCGGGCATGACAAACTATGATGAATTCTATTATTTCTGTGCCCAGAGAATCAATCCCTCGCGGAACGGGTTGTCAATATCCGGATGCTTGGGCAGTACACGTACTGTATGTCCTATCCGTCCGCTGGTTTCGAGTTCAATGGTCCCGGTAAATTCATGCGATCCGTTCTCCGCTTGCTTGAGGTACTGCATGGGTGATGTTTTTGGAGATTCGATATCGCCATTTGCGTCTAACGGTCCGTAGAACATTTCAACCGAAATATCATCCGATTTACATTTACCGAGGTCAAGCCACACGTGGATAACACAGGGATCGCCGACTTTGAAACCATCGTGTTTTTCATTTTTCACTTCGAGAATTTTGAGCGTGCTCCAATTGTTGCGCAGATTTTGTTTCCACGCGGCAAGCTGCTTTGCGTGTTCAAAATTGTCTTTGGAAAGAATTTCGGCGCGTTGAAGTGCCGGCAAATACATCTCTTCTGCATATTGGCGTACCATCCGGTTAGTATTGAAATACGGTCCAATGGCGCGCATGGCGCTTTTCATTTTATCGATCCACGGACGCGGTAGGTCGTCTGTTGTGCGGGTGTAGAACAACGGAATGATTTCCTTTTCGAGGAGATCGAAGAGCGCGTTTGACTCCACTTCATTCTGATACTCTTCGTCGCGATACTCTTCGCCGCGGCCGATAGCCCAACCGGTGTTCGGGCTGAATGCTTCAGCCCACCAGCCGTCCAGGATGCTGACATTGATAGCGCCGTTCAGTGTTGCCTTCATGCCGCTCGTGCCGCTGGCTTCCATTGGGCGGAGCGGTGTGTTCAGCCAGACATCGACACCTTGCACAAGATAACGGGCAACGACGATATCGTAATCTTCGATGAATACCATCCGCCTGCGTGCTTCCGGACGGCGTTCGAAATGTATGATTTGACGAATCAGCTCTTTGCCCGGATTATCATTCGGATGTGCTTTGCCGGCAAAAATGAATTGAACGGGCCGTTCCTTATCCGTGAGAATTTTTATCAAGCGTTCAGGATTGCGCAAAAGGAGAGTAGCGCGCTTATAGGTCGCAAAGCGCCGTGAGAAGCCGATCGTGAGCGCCTCCGGTTTGAGTATCTCGTTTGCTTGTACCACTTCCGAAGGAGTAGCACCGCGAGCTTCAAGCTGAGTTCGGAGACGATTGCGCGCGAAGGCAACAAGTCGCTCGCGACGGCGTTCATGAGTACGCCAAAGTTCTTCATCCGGAATTTGATGCACTCTGCCCCAGAGTCCGTATTGTTGGCCCGCGTCTTCACGCCAACCGGGACCAAGGTACCGATCTAACAGTTCTGCCATATCGCGGCTGATCCAGGACGGCGCATGCACACCATTGGTGATGGAGATAATGGGAACATCTTGTACCGGAACTCCGGGCCACACATTCTTCCACATCTCTCGCGATACTTTTCCGTGCAGCTTGCTCACACCATTGCTGTGCCCGGACATCTTAAACGCGAGAATGGTCATACAAAAACTTTCAGCCGTGTTATTTGGATTTTCACGTCCAAGTCCATGAAATTCTATCGTGGATAGCCCTAGTTCTTTATAGTAACGACCAAAGTAGTTCTCCATCAGGTGCGGGTCAAAGTAATCATTACCGGCCGGCACAGGTGTGTGCGTGGTAAAGACAGTGCTTGCAATCGTTTGTTCACGCGCTTCTGCAAAGGTGATGTGATACTCATGCATGAGATCTCGGCAGTGTTCCAATGTCAGGAATGTCGAGTGCCCTTCGTTCAAATGATAGACGGCGGGTTTCAGTCCGAGTGCTTTGAGCGCGCGGTATCCCCCGATGCCCAAAAGAATTTCTTGTTTAATACGCATCTCTCGGTCACCGCCATACAACTGATCGGTGATATCCTGATCTTCCTGAGAATTCTGAGGAATGTTCGTATCGAGAAGATTGAGCGTTACTCGTCCAACCTGCACTTGCCAAATCTGGGCGGTAACCTGACGGCCCGGAAAATCCACAGAGATGGTTTTTTGTTTTCCTTCAGAGTCGAGTGCTGGTTTCAGCGGAAGCCCATAGAAATCGTTTTCCGGATTCCGTTCTTGCTGCCATCCATCGGCGTTGAGATACTGACGGAAATATCCTTGTTGATAGAGTAATCCCACACCGACAAGGGGCAATCCCAAATCGCTTGCAGCTTTCAGATGGTCGCCGGAAAGAATTCCTAAGCCGCCGGAATAATTTTGCAGACACTCGGTTAATCCAAACTCCGCAGAGAAATAGGCAAAACATTCATTCTTTGCCGCAGGATGAGTTTTGTGAAACCAGCTTGAACCGGCATCCTGATAATCTGAAAGACGCCGGCATGCGCGTTCAGTCTGTACGAGGAAAGCATCATCCCGCGTCAGCGTATTCAGCCGTTCCTGTTTGATCATTCCCAACATTTGCACAGGGTTATGGTTGGTTTGTTCCCATAAGTCCAAATCAATTCTCATGAAGAGTTCCATCAGTTCATAGTCCCACACCCAGAGTAAATTATATGCAATGGCTTGAAGACACTGAAGCTCTTGAGGAATGGAAGGGGCGACGGTATAGGATAGAATCGGTCGAGTCATAGGCGTCTCACTTTCTGATGCTGAACCACTATGATAAACGCTCAACAATTATTGAAGATGGAGAAAAAAAGGTCAACTCGCAATATTTTTTCAGTGCTATCATAGTAAACATTCAGCAGAAAAACCACCAAAGGACTGGGAATTCCATTGCTTTCGCTGGCATTATGTATTATATTTAAATCTATTATGAGCGATGCCGCCTCAATCAGCGGCAACTTCCGCGCACAGTAAGTTCATCGAATTGGCAAAAAAACCTCATATTTTCGGTATTTTCTTCGCATTCCTCACACTCTCAACTGTTATGGTTCTCAGCACGACAGTATGTGGTATGCCGCTCGTTCTTCCTAACGGCCAACCAACACTAGAAGGGCTGGACGCAGGAATTCACATCGATTCCCCCACTCGAAAAAAAATCGATTTAGCGGGGACGTGGAACTTGTCCATTGAAAGTGAAACATGGTTAGAAAAGTTGTTCGGAACGACTATTCAAAAAGAGGTGAAAGTCCCCAGTTCGATCGATTATGAAGGACGGATGACGTTCCGTCGCACATTTACACTTGACGAGGAACTTCTCAATAATTTTGCGTTCAAATTTGTTGCGCTTGGAATTAATTATGAGTGTGAAGTCTATATCAATGAAGTGTATGTGGGAAAGCACGTCGGCGGGTATACGAGTTTTGAGTTTGAGATTCCAGAAGATGCGCTTCAAATTGGACAGGAAAACACTGTCAAAGTAATAGTGAGCAATCGGCTCAATGCGTATAGTACATTGCCGGTTCGCAAACAAGTTTGGGGATGGAAGAATTACGGCGGCATTTTGCGCGATATCTATTTGCTGGCAACACCGCGGCTCTGGGTGGATCGTATGCATGTACAGACCCGCATGAACCAGCAGATGCAGCAAGCAATAGTGCATCTCGATGGTGTTTTGAACAACAGACGGTTCGACGGCTTGAATCGCGATTCACTTTCGGCAAAACCGAAACAAGTATCCTACTTTTTAAATGCAGAGCTGTACGAGCGATTTTCGGATCTCCTTGTGGCGCAAGGAATGTCTGCACCGTTTCTGTTAGAATCAAACAAGAATGCAAACGTTCAGCTTGAGCTCTCGGTGAACGGACCAAAATTGTGGAGTCCGGAAAGTCCCGAGCTCTACATACTGAAGACAAATATTATTTCCGTAGACGGGAAACAGAAGACCACCATAGACCAATACAATCTGAATATCGGTTTTGCATCCATGCGCGTTGATAATAACACGTTGGTGCTGAACGGGAACAAGACGACACTCAAAGGCGTTGTATGGCATGAAGACTCACCGAAATATGGAGCGTCTCTTTCATACGAGCAAATGGAAAAGGATGTCGTCCTCATCAAATCGCTTGGCGCGAACGCGATCCGATTTGCATTTCATCCGCCGCATCCTTATATGCTCAACCTGTGCAGTCGGTACGGATTAGCCGTATTGGAGGAGATACCGGTCTGGAATGTTCCGGTTGATATTTTGAATGAAGAAGCATTTCAATCCTTAGCTGAAACTCAGATGCGAGAAATGATAGAACGAGACGGCCATTTTCCGTGTGTGCTTGCGTGGGGTATTGGTGATCAGTTTGATTCTGCGGATGAAGAAGCCGCGGGATTCGTTCAGAAAATGAGCGGCGTCACGCGCCAGCTTGATGGTCGTCCTGTGTATTACGGTTCTCGCATGTTGAAGAATGATGTCTGCGCATCGTACGTTGATTTTGTCGGTATTGTTTTGCCGTCCTCCGATCTCAAGGAGTATAGGCGGTTGTTGTCGGGATGGAAAAAGAAACACCCGGACCAACCCTTGATTATTCTGAGTTACGGGAAGGAAGTGGATCAGGAGAATCGAAACGGGTATAGCGACCCATCATCGCAGGAGTCACAGGCTCGATTCTATCTCCAATACTATGCAGCAATCAAGGAAGCAAATGGGGCGGGCAGTTTTGCAGCGGCTCTCACGGATTGGCGCGGTGATCGTCCTCTGCTCAGCTTCCCGTTTGGTAATCGCTATCTTCATCCAGTAGGTCTGCTCAACCAGGCAAGGGAAAAACGACTCGCATACGAGGTCGTTCGTGCGCTCTATAATGAAGAGCGGATTGCCGCCGTTCCTGCCGGTAACTACCGTGTAAGTTTTCCCTGGGCACATGTACTCCTTGGACTGTTTGTGATTATTCTCATCGGTTACGAATCCACGAACCGCCGATTTGGCGAAAGCCTCAAGCGCTCGTTGGTCCGTTCCTATAATTTTTTTGTTGACTTGCGCGATCTGCATGCGGTTTCCATCGCGCACACCCTTGTTCTTTCGAGTGCAATTTCCATTACGTTTGCATGTTTGCTCTCCGGTGTTATGTATCATTATCGCGGAGATAAATTCGCCGATTACATCCTCACGTATCTGCTCGTATGGGATCCGCTGAAAGTGCAATTTATTCATGCAACATGGCATCCGTTTGCTGGCATCGCCGTGCTCACTGGATTGTTCTTTTTCTTCGGGATGCTCCTTGCGTTGCTGATAAAAGTAATTGCTTGGCTTGTGAGGGCGCGTGTCTCATGGTTTCATGTGTACTCGATTTCCGTGTGGAGTGCGGCGCCTGTTATTTTTCTGAGCCCACTTGCGATGAGTCTGTTCAAAATCATGGAGAATCCTTCTTATGTACTTCCATCGCTTGTGCTTATGCTCCTCTTTTTCTTCTGGACATTCTTGCGGGTACTGAAGGGGATTTCTGTGATTTACGATCTGGTTCTGGTGAAAACCTATGTCGGTGGAATCTTTGTGTGTATTCTTCTTCTGGGTGGGCTATTCTTCTATTACGATTCGGTCTATGCTCTGAGTTCGTATGTGAAATTCATAATACATCTCGCGCAGAATCTCGGATAATGTATTTATCCAAACTAGAAATATTTGGATTCAAGTCATTTGCCCAAAAAGTGAACCTCACGTTTGATGAAGGTTTGACTGCGATCGTGGGCCCGAACGGCTGCGGGAAGACAAATGTCGTTGATGCTATTCGATGGGCATTAGGCGAACAGCGTCCGACAACGCTTCGTTCAGATAAAATGGAAGATGTTATTTTCAACGGTACGAAATCACGTAAACCGCTGAATGTTGCCGAAGTCTCCATCACCATCGAAAACACCAAAGGCATCCTTCCCACCGAATATTCTGAAGTGACCATCACGCGCCGCGTGTTCCGTTCCGGTGAAAGTGAATATTATTTGAACAAAACGCTTTGCCGATTGAAGGACATTCGCGATTTATTCATGGATACCGGCATGGGTTCGGATGCTTACTCCGTGATCGAATTGAAAATGGTGGAAAGTATTCTCAGCGATAATTCCGACGAACGACGCCGTTTGTTTGAAGAATCCGCCGGTGTCACGAAATATAAATATCGACGGAAAGAAGCAACTCGTCGTTTAGAAGTCGTGCGGCAAGATCTCACACGCGTGAACGACATCATTCGCGGTGTAGAGAAAGCGGTGAATTCTCTGGAACGTCAGGCGCAGAAAGCGGAAAAATACAACGAACTCGTAAAACAATTGCAGGAACTGGAAGTGGAGTTGCTCAATCGCGAATATTCCAACGTCGTGCTGAAGATCGAACCGCTCGCACAGCAGCTCTCCGTTGCCGTGGACGAGAAGAATCGTCTTGAAGTGGAAGTGAAACAAGAAGAAGCGTTGCTCGATGTGCTGCGGCAGGAATCGGAAGAATTGGAGCGGCAGCTTGCAGTCACGCAGGAAGACCTTGTCTCACGCCAGTCGGCTATTCATGAGTTGGAACAGCATCGCGCAACGACACAGGAGCGTCGGCGTTCACTTCTCTCGAATATTGAGCGCTTTGAACGAGAGAAAATAGATCTCAGTCAGCAGCGTGTGGAACTGGAACGGAAGCAATCCGAACTAGCACAATCGTTGGAACAGCTCCAGACGAAAACGAGTGCGGCAGAAGAAATATATCTTCAGAAGAAAACTCAACTCGATGAATTTGAAATACAACTGAACGCCAAACGTGCCGAACTAAAAGCCAGCCAGGATCAAGTCATTGCATTGATGCGTGAATTGGCGGAATTGCGCAACCGCGAAAATCAAGTGAAGGCACGCATAGAGAACATTCGCGGTCGTGTTGGGTACACGAAAGAAGAGAATGCAACATATCGCCTGGACATAGAAAAGAACGCCGAGTTGATTGCCAGATTAACAGCGGAGAACAAACAGCTGCGTCTTGCATTTGCTGAAGCTGAAGTTCGCACGCACCAGATGGAAGACTATAAACAACAGTTGCAGGATGCGATTGAGCAATTACGCCGACAAGATCACGAAGTGCTTGGCGACGTGGAGCGGAAACAAGCCCGCATTGATTTTCTGAAGGGACTGGTGGAAAGTTACGACGGGTATTCCGAAGGTGCGAAGTATCTCATCACGAGCAATGAATGGAGTGCGAAGATTCAGACGACGGTGGGTGAGGCCGTGCAGACCGAACCACAATATCGCATCGCGATCGAGACAGCGCTCGGCGAGTCGGCGGGATATGTCGTCGTCGAAAATGTGCAGGAAGCGTATGCCGCCATCGATTTTTTAAAAAAGAATAAAAAGGGAAAGGCAACATTTATCTGTCTTAACCGGTTGCCAAGTATGAGCAATCACCGTGTTTCGATTCAAAACGCCGGTGTCATCGGATGGGCAAGTACTCTGGTGCAGTTCGACAAGAATCACGAGCGGCTGTTCAACTTTCTCTTCGATGAGACGCTGCTCGTGAACGATGTTTCTTCGGCGCTTGCTGTGGTGAACGATTATCCGAATATTCGCTGTATTACGCTCGATGGGGAGATTGTGACGGGCAAGGGCGTTGTCCGCGGAGGCAGTGTGCGGCAGGATGAAGGCGGGCACATCAGTAAAAAATCACAGCTGGAAGAATTTACCGCTGATGTTCACAAGCTGCGAGAACGACACGAACGCATCGAGCGCGATCTTCAGAAAAAATCCGAAGAATTAGAAACTGTCAATCTGAAAAAGTTGTCGGAAGAAGCACGTACGATCGAACAACAGAAGACTTCGGTGGAAATTCGCATTGCACAATTAGAGTTTGAAAAGAAACGTGCGCAGGACAATATCGAACGCAACGAAACGGAAACGGAAAAACTGGCACAGGAAATCGAACTGCTCAACGCAGAGCTTCAGACACTCGCACCATCCTTGACGGCATTAGAACGGCGGCAAGCAGAAGCTGAACAGCAAGTCGGCGCGGCAACGAGTGAAGTTGAAACAATGGATGCGCTCTGGAATGAATATTCCCGCGTGGCAAATGAGGCGAACCTGACAGTCCTTGCACTGCAAAGCGAAGAGCGCAGCATTGTGCAGGCGAAAGACTATGCAGCATCGACGATGCAATCAGTTTCGGTCACATTCGATCAGCGCACAGAAGAAATCTTCAAAGCAAAAGAAGATAGTACGTCGCTCGATGCTGATCTGGAAGCTATTGCGATGAGTCTCACTGAAGCGCACCAGGAATATGACGCTGTGATGGAACAAAAAAAATCGTTCGATCAGGAATTTAGCGCCAAACGCAGCCAGATTCATGGAATTGAAATGAAGTTAAAAGATGAGCGGTTACGGCAGGAAGGTTCCTTGAAAGCGGCATACGATTTGGAGATCAAGATTCAGGAACTGTCGATGAAAGCAGAAAACCTCAAGATGCGTGCAAAAGAGGATTTCGATTTCGACATACAACCACAGGAGTTTTTGGATGCCGATCAATATAATTTTGCTGCTGTACGTGAAGAAACGCACAAGCTCAAGGACAAAGTTCATGCACTTGGTGCCGTGAACTTCGCCGCATTCGATGAGTACAAGAGTGAAAAAGAAAGGCTCGATTTTATGTCTGCCCAGCGGGATGATCTGGAGCAGTCAGAAAAGACCGTGATGGAAACGATCGACGAGATCAACATGACGGCGCAGAAACAATTTCTAGAAACCTTTAAACTCATTCGCGAAAATTTTATTACGACGTTCAAGGGATTGTTCGACGAAGGGGATGAATGCGATTTGCGTTTGGAAGAAGAGCAGCCCGATCCGTTAGAAGCAAAAATTGAAATCATTGCGAAGCCGCGTGGCAAACGTCCAACATCCATCGACTTGCTCTCCGGCGGAGAAAAGACTCTGACGGCAATTGCATTGTTGTTTGCCATCTATCTCGTTAAGCCGAGTCCGTTTTGTATTCTGGACGAAGTGGATGCGCCGCTGGATGATTCAAACATTGACCGATTTGCGCGTATTCTCCGAAAATTTTCCGGCAACACACAGTTTGTTATCGTTACTCATAACAAACGAACAATGGAAGCCGCAAATGCAATGTACGGTGTTACGATGGAAGAAGAAGGTATATCGAAGTTGGTGTCGGTACGTTTTAACGAGGTTCAAAACAATTAATAATATTTGTAGGGACGAAGCATGCTTCGTCCCTGCCTTGAATGATGATCCGTGTTTTTTGTGATTTTGATGGAACCGTGTGCTTGCAAGATGTGGGCGAGCAGTTCTTTCGGGAATTTGCCGGTGAGAAAGCAGAAGCGAGTGTTCGGCATCTCCTCAGTGGTGAAATCACCATGCACAAGTGGTTGACGGAATTGTGCGAAGCGATTCCTCCAATGAAGCACGATGAATTTTTAAAGTATGTGAATCGATTTTCTGTCGATCCACATTTTGTCGGCTTTGTCAGTTTTTGTAAGGAGCGGGATATCCCGCTCGCGGTTCTGAGCAATGGATTAGATGCGTATGTTGAGCGTGTTCTTTCCAATGCGGGATTGAGTCAGATACCATTCTTTGCAAATCACGCAGAGTTTGCCGGAGAGAAATTGAAGGTTTCCTTTCCGTACACAGATGCGGAATGCAGCTTGTGCGGCAACTGTAAGCGGAATCATATGCTGAATACTTCGGCGGATGAGGATGTTATCGTGTATGTCGGCGATGGATATTCCGATCGATGCCCGGTTCAGTACGCGGATTTCGTATTTGCAAAACGGCAATTGATAAAACATTGCCAGCAACAGAATATTACATTTTTTGAATTTCATCATTTCGGTGATGTGCAGGTGAAGTTAGAGGAAATTCTTCAGCGCAAACGAATTCGTCATCGGCAGGAAGCCGCGATGGCGCGACGCGAAGTATTTGTACAGGGATAAGTTATGAAGTTGCTCAGAGAAAAATTGTTTACTCTCCGGAGTTATACACCGATCCCATTTCTATTGGTGATGATTATTTTTGCTCAACCGACAGTGATGACGATGATGGTCGGAGTTGTTTTAGTGGCGTTTGGCGAGCTGATGAGATTCTGGGGTGTTGCCTATGCCGGAAGTCTCACGCGCGTGACGGACAGTGTTGGTGCGCCGGAAGTGATTGTGGCAGGGCCGTTTTCGTATGTACGCAATCCGTTATATGTAGGGAATATGCTTACGTACATCGGTGTTGGCGTCATGTCGAACGCGCTGTTTCCATGGTTGGTGAGTGCGGCGGCGGTATATTTTGCATTTCAATATTATCAGATTGTTCTTGCGGAAGAAGAATTTCTTATCAGCGAGTTCGGTGTGGGATATGTTGAATATAAAAAAAATGTTCCGCGTTTTATTCCGCGCGTCATTCCGTACGCACAGCCTTCACAAATGCATCAACAAGCACGTTGGCATGAGGCGGTGCGGTCCGAGCGGCGGACGTTTCAAGCGTTAGGTTTAGTGTTGTTGGTTCTTCTTGTTCTTTGGTATATGAGGTAATCCGTGGTCAAACGCGTGATGATCATCGCTGGAGAAGCGTCGGGCGATTTGCATGGCTCCGGTGTTGTGCGAGAGCTGAAGCGTCTCTCTCCCGATATCGATGTGTATGGTGTCGGCGGAGATAAAATGAAACGCGAAGGAATGGAGAATATCTATCACATCAATGAACTTGGTTTTATGGGATTTGTGGAAGTGATGAAGCATCTCCCATTTATCAAAACGATGGAACATACGCTTGAGCAGATCGTTAAGTTCAAAAGGCCCGATGTTCTGGTTCTGATCGATTATCCAGGATTTAATCTCCGGTTTGCACGCATCGCGAAACGATATGATGTCAAAATCGTCTATTATATCAGTCCGCAAGTGTGGGCATGGCATAAGTCGCGAGTAAAAAAAATGCGGTCGCTGGTAGATAAAATGCTGGTCATCTTTCCATTTGAAGTTGATTTGTATCGGGCAGAAGGAATTGATACGGAGTTCGTCGGCCATCCGTTGTTGGAAGCGTTGGAATCGAAGCTTGATCGAAAGAATTTCTGTAAACGGTTTGAACTCGATGCGCAAAAGAAAATTCTTGCTTTACTGCCGGGAAGCCGAAAACAAGAAATTGAACAGATATTTCCGAAAATGCTGAGTGCCGCACGAAGAATCGCTGCAAAGAAGGAAATGGAAATCGTCGTTGGTGTTGCACCGACACTTGAAGAGCAGTACTTCCGGACACTCTACAATCTTACAGGTGTTCGTTTGATCACAGGATTAACATATGAAGTTATGGCAAATGCGGATTTTGCTTTTGTTACCTCCGGCACGGCAACATTAGAAACCGCATGCTTCGGAACACCGATGTTTGTCGTGTATAAAACATCGTGGCTTACATATTGCATCGGTCGGCTGCTGGTGCGTGTGAAGAATATCGGACTTGTCAATATCGTTGCAGGAAAAACAATCGCACCGGAGTTTATACAACATCGGGCGAATGCAAAAAATTTAGAAAAGTCAGCACTGAAATTGTTGAATGACGAGAAAAAATTAAAAGAAATGAAAATGGAGCTTTCCAAGGTAAAAGGAATGCTTGGAAGTGCCGGCGCATCGCAGAAAGTTGCCGAACGAATATTACAGATGATTTAATTTAGAGACCTCACCCTAACCCTCTCCTAAGAGGAGAGGGGATAGTGAACATTCTCTCCCCCTCATAGGGGGAGATGCAAGAGGGGGTCTGAAAAAAATGAGTTACTGAGAAAAGGAATGCGAAAACTCCTGTTACCGTTCTCTTTTTTGTTTTGGTTGGGAGTTACTCTTCGCAACTGGTTCTTTGACATAGGAATTCTGAAAGCGACGAAAGTTGGTGTACCGGCGATTTCAATCGGCAATATTTCAGCAGGTGGAGTTGGGAAGACACCGATTGTTGAAATGTTCATTGAAAAATTATCGGGCGGCAAGCAGATCGCGGTCGTTAGTCGTGGGTATGGAAGGAAATCAGTTGGAACAATAGTCGTAAGTGATGGAAGCGGCAATTTTGCTTCAGTAGAAGATGCAGGAGATGAGCCAAGTCAACTTGCGAGAAAATTTTCCAATCTCATCGTTGTCGTCGACGAGAAACGTGTCCGCGGCGCTCAGAAAGCTGTCGAACTTGGCGCAAAAATGATATTGATGGATGATGGATTTCAACATCGATATCTCCATCGTGATCTGAATCTTGTGGTGATGACGGCAGAAGAAATATTAAACGGCGATTGGCTGCTGCCGGCAGGAAACAGGCGTGAGCCGATGAGTTCTCTGAAACGAGCTGATTTGATTGTTGTTTCTCGTTGTGCGGACGATGCTGAGTTTGAGCAAGCGAAGAGAACAATTGAATCGCGATTCAAAACAAGACCTCACCCTAACCCTCTCCTAAGAGGAGAGGGGATCATTGGTGTCCAGACGAAATTCAAATTGTTCAAACGAACACCGACGAACGAAATAGTAGAAGCTGGACAGTTCGTTGGCAAAAAAATTATTGCTGTTTCCGGAATCGGCAATCCGAAAACGTTCGAGTCGCTTCTATCAGACACAGGAATGATTGTCGTGAAGCATTTTGTGTTCTCCGATCATCACTGGTTTTCTGATGAAGACATTCAGACGATCATCAAAGCAAGAAAAACATTAAGCGTTGATTTTATCGTAACGACAGAAAAAGATTTTATGCGGCTGAGAGAGCGATTTGTGGAATTTTTGGAAACTGAGCCGGTGATTGTTGCAGAAATTCATCAAGTGTTTGTTGCTGGAAAAGATAAGCTGGATGCATTGATAAAACATGTTATAGACTGATGTTGTGCAAAATTTATTTTTTTTTATAGCCACGACCTTCAGGTCGTGGACAAATAAAAATGAAACAACATCGGCTTTAGCCAAAATCATTGTTATTGGGGCTAAAGCCCAAACTATTCTGCAACACTTAAACCCCGACATAAATGTCGGGGCTATGAAAACATTAATCTTGCGTAACATAAGCTAAAAAGTAATGCGGATTGGAATTACAGATACTTTGAAAGAAGACAAGTACGAGCAGTATGTTCGTTGGATTCATTCAGTCGATGGTTCTGTGGATATTCAAAAACTGTCGCATGAACTTGATAACGCGGGAGAAATTGAAAATCTTGATGGTCTTCTCCTTTCCGGAGGCGGTGATGTTCATCCGCGGTATTATGGAAAGGAAAATCAACTCGGTAAAACGAATGGAGTCAATGAGCAACGGGATGAGTTTGAATTTACTGTTATCGAACGAGCATTGGATGTCGATAGACCGATCCTTGGTGTTTGCCGCGGAATGCAACTCATGAATGTGTATCTCGGCGGTTCGCTAACTGTTGATCTGGCTTCAGAAGGTTTTAACGATCATACGAGTCCGGCAGATGACCGAGGAACGACGCATGGAATATCTGTCATGCTGCATTCGATGCTGTATGCGCTGACAGGAACAACCGAGACGGAAGTAAACACGTTTCATCATCAAGCAGTCGAAAAGCTTGGCAAAGGGTTGATGTGCTCGGCGATTTCACCGGACAATGTTGCGGAAGCAGGCGAGTGGGTGATGAAAGACAGTATGCCGTTTCTGATGCTTGTGCAGTGGCATCCGGAACGTTCAAGAGAGACTTTTTTTTCACAAAAGCTCGCAAGGTTATTCTTGCGAGAGGTTCATCACTATCAATCAAATAAAAGAACTATCAATCAATAGGTAACTGAAAGGATCACATACACAATGGCAAAAGTACCAAAGTATGTTTATTTCTTCGGCAGCGGTAAAGCCGAAGGCAAAGCGGTGATGAAAAATCTTCTCGGCGGCAAAGGGGCAAACCTTGCCGAAATGGTTAATATCGGATTGCCGGTTCCGCCGGGTTTTACGATCACAACGGAAGTCTGTTCTGCGTATTATCAAAACAAGCAGAAGTATCCAAAGTCGCTGGAGAAAGAAGTCCGTACTGCACTCGCGAAAGTCGAAAAGGCGATGGGCGCAAAATTCGGTGATGCGAAGAATCCGCTGCTCGTTTCTATACGCTCCGGCGCGCGTGCATCGATGCCCGGTATGATGGACACTATTCTCAATCTCGGTCTCAACGACCAGACGGTTGCCGGACTTGTCGCCAAGACGAAGAACGAACGCTTCGTGTACGATTCGTACCGTCGCTTTGTACAGATGTACGGCGATGTTGTGCTTGGATTGAAGCCGGTGAACAAGGATGACATCGATCCGTTCGAAGAGATCATTGAAGCGAAGAAACACGCAAAAGGCGTGAAACTGGACACTGAACTCACTGCAGAAGATCTGAAAGAACTCGTTGTAAAGTTCAAGGCAGCAATCAAAGCGAAGACCGGGCACGATTTCCCAGAGGATCCGCTCGTACAGATGTGGGGCGCTATCGGAGCCGTGTTCAGTTCTTGGATGAATGACCGTGCGATTGCTTACCGCAAGATGTACGATATTCCTGAGTCATGGGGCACAGCAGTGAATGTGCAGACGATGGTATTCGGCAATATGGGTGAAGATTCCGGAACGGGTGTTGCCTTTACGCGTGACGCAGCTACCGGTGAAAACTATTTCTATGGCGAGTATTTAATGAACGCACAAGGCGAGGATGTTGTTGCCGGTACGCGCACACCACTGCACATTTCAAAGCTGAAGGAACAGGATCCGAGAATATATGGACAACTCGACAAGATCCGAAAGACTCTCGAAAAACATTATCGTGATATGATGGACGTCGAGTTCACAATCCAGCAAGGTAAACTGTATATGCTCCAATGCCGTGTTGGTAAACGAACCGCATTTGCGGCCATCAAAATTGCGGTCGATATGGTTCTTGAGAAACTCATCACAGAAAAAGAAGCATTGACACGTATCGAGCCGGATCAGTTGAATCAGCTGCTTCGACCGATCTTCGACGTGAAGGAAAAAGATGCCGCTGTCAAATCCGGGCGATTGCTGGCAAAGGGTTTGAATGCAGGTCCCGGCGCTGCCACCGGACGCATTGTATTCAATGCTGTTGATGCAGAAGCGTGGAAAAATCGCGGCGAGAAAGTTATTCTCACCCGTATTGAAACTTCCCCGGAAGATATCAAGGGTATGGATGCATCGGAAGGAATTCTGACTGCACGCGGTGGAATGACTTCGCACGCTGCACTCGTTGCCCGTCAAATGGGTAAGGTGTGCGTCGCAGGATGCGATGAGCTGATCATCGATTATGCCAAGCACACGATGAGCATGAAGGGCAAAGTGCTGAACGAAGGCGATTGGATTTCGCTCGACGGCACAACCGGTCAAGTGATAGAAGGCAAGATTCAAACGAAACCGTCGGAAGTGCTTCAAGTTCTCGTGGAAAAAACGCTCGATGCGAAAGACGCGCCGGTGTATCAAACGTTCGCCAAAGTAATGCAATGGGCAGACAAGTACCGGACACTCAAGATTCGCACGAATGCAGACCAACCCGATCAAGCTGCAAATGCGATCGCGTTTGGTGCAGAAGGTATCGGTCTCTGCCGCACCGAGCATATGTTTTTCGGTGAAGGGAAGATCGGTCCCATGCGCGAAATGATTCTTGCCGATACGCTCGAACAACGCAAAGCAGCATTAGCAAAGTTGCTGCCGTTGCAGCGCGCAGACTTCGCCGGTATCTTTGAGGCGATGCACGGGAAACCGGTGACAATACGCACGATCGATCCGCCGTTGCACGAATTCGTACCGCACGAGGAAAAAGAACAGCGTGCACTTGCACAAGCAATGAAGATCAGTTACGAGAAGGTCAAGGAACGTGTCGAAGGCTTGCACGAGTTTAACCCAATGCTTGGATTCCGCGGCTGCCGTCTCGGTATCATTTTCCCGGAGATTACAGAAATGCAGGCACGCGCCATCTTTGAGGCCGCTGCCGATACTCAGAAGAAGGGCATTTCGGTGGAACCGGAAGTAATGATTCCGCTTGTCGGCAACGTGAAGGAACTTGTGCATCAGGAAAAGATCGTTCGCAAGGTTGCGGGAGATGTGATGAAGGAAAAAGGCGTAAAGTTCAAGTATCTCGTTGGTACGATGATCGAAATTCCGCGCGGTGCTATCACTGCAGATGAGATCGCAGCGGTTGCTGAGTTCTTCAGTTTTGGCACGAACGATCTCACACAGACGACACTCGGTGTAAGCCGCGACGATGCGGCGCGGTTCCTGATTCCGTATGTTGAAAAAGAAATGTACGCGAAGGATCCGTTCGAAGTTCTCGACCGTGGTGGTGTTGGCAAGCTGATGAAGATCGCCGTAGAGAAGGGTCGCGCAGCACGTCCCGGCATCAAACTTGGTATCTGCGGTGAACACGGCGGTGATCCGTCGAGCATTGAGTTCTGTCATTTGATCGGTTTGAACTATGTAAGCTGCTCACCGTTCCGCGTTCCGATTGCACGACTGGCTGCTGCGCGTGCGGCGCTGCTGAATCCAGCAGAACCGGCGAAGAAAGTCGCCAAGAAAGTTAATAAAAAAGCAAAGACATCGCGCAAGAAGTAAGCCGATGTGAAGTTCACTAAAACATAGGGGGTGGTGAATCCGTTTACCGCCTTCTTCATCTTATCATAATAGAAGGGATATGAGCAATGAAGCTCTCCGATTTCAAATATCCGCTTCCGCGTAACTTGATAGCAAAACAACCGGCTAATCCACGCGACCATTCGAGGTTGATGGTCATGAACCGTGCCGAAGATACTATTGAAGGACGGAAGTTTTATGAAATCGCGGAATATTTTCAAAAGGGAGACTGTCTTGTTGTCAACGAGACACGCGTGTTTCAGGCGCGTCTCTACGGAAAAAAAGAAAAGACGAATGCGAAAATCGAAGTCTTCTTACTGCGCGAGTTGAACGCTGAAGAGAATATTTGGGATGTTATCGTCGATCCGGCGCGCAAAGTACGCATCGGCAATAAAATCTATTTCGACGATGGTAAACTCTGGTGCGAAGTTATCGACAATACCACTTCACGCGGCCGCACGGTACGCTTCAATCATAAAGGTGATTTTTTCAAGATCATCGATAGGATTGGTCTGACACCATTGCCGCATTATATCAAGCGGGATGCGACCACCAAGGATAAAGAAAGCTATCAGACAGTGTACGCCCGCGTCGTGGGTGCGGTTGCGGCACCAACAGCAGGATTACACTTTACAAAAGCACTTATCAAGAAACTTCAAACAAAAGGTGTGAAGATAGCACCGGTCGTGCTCCATGTTGGACTCGGAACATTCCGTACGGTCGAAGTAGAAGACTTAACGAAGCATAAAATGGACTCGGAGTATTTTGAGATCTCCAGTGAAGCGGCGCACATTATTAATAAAACGATTGATTCAAAACATAACGTCTTTGTTGTCGGCACAAGCACTTGCCGTGCTGTGGAATCAAGCGTTACCGCGGATGGTCATGTGAAGCAGGCGAAAGGGTGGACTGATAAATTCATTTTCCCGCCATACGATTTCAAGGTTACCGATAAACTGATCACCAATTTCCATTTACCGGAATCGACACTGCTTATGTTAACGAGTGCGTTTGCGGGACATGACTTATTGATGCATAGCTATAAGAAGGCTGTTAAAGAAGGATACCGCTTTTACAGCTATGGTGATGTGATGTTGATATGGTAAGTTGATTGATTGTTTTGGAGGAAGTGACGCATTCGATTCGAAAAATAATCGAGAGCGGATCTCCCTCTAACTATTTTTTCTAGGCGTGCACTTTTTGTATAAAAGGAATGGCGGAGAGATGTCAAGATCAAGACCCAAAGTGTTTGCAATTATTCCTGCGGCAGGTTCTGGCACACGCATTGGTGGAGAGATCAAAAAGCAGTTTCTGCCTCTGAAAGGGAAACCGATCATCGTTCATACACTCCAGCAATTTGAACATTGCTCGGATATAGATGAAGTGGCGATGGCTATTCCAGAATCGGCGATGTCTGATATGGAAGCCATTGTTGCACGGTACAGACTGCATAAAGTCAGCAAGATGATGATGGGCGGCAAGAACCGGCAGGATTCCGTGAACAATGTCCTCAATCGTCTGACACTGAAAGATTCCGACATCGTGCTTGTGCATGATGGTGTTCGTCCATTCATTGAGACAAAACGCATTGCGCATCTCCTGAAAGTCTGCAGAGAATATGATGCAGCGGTGCTTGCCGTTCAACCGAAAGATACGATTCGACGTTCGACCGGCGGCGGTTTTTTCGATCAGACGCTGGATCGCACAGCGCTCTGGCTGGTGCAGACGCCTCAAGCATTTCGCGCAAAATTATTGGTGAAGGCGTTCGAAAAAGCGCGAAAAGATAAATTCTATTCAACGGATGAAGCTGCATTGGTCGAACGGCTCGGCGTCAAAGTGCGTATTGTGGAAGGAAATTACGATAATATCAAAATTACAACACCTGAGGATTTGGAGCTGGGCGCGTTGATATTGGATCGGTGGCATGCAAAAGGATTGATGTAGGTGTGATGCAGTAGGTTGCTTCTTGATAGTGAAATGAATATCTTATATAGAGAGCTTGTTATTAGAGAAAGAGAAACAAAGGATAAGTCTGTATGATCAACATGGTAATTGTGATGCTCTTGAGTTATCTTGTAGGATCGATTCCGACGAGCGTTATGCTTTCCAAATGGCGGCATGGATTTGATATTCGCAGCAAGGGAAGCGGCAATGCAGGCGGCACCAATGTTTTCCGTGTTCTCGGCTGGAAGTCAGGCGTCTTTATTGTTGTCATGGATGCATTGAAGGGCGTTCTGGCGACGACCGTGGTAGCACGATTGTTTTGGGATCCGACATTACCATTCTATAATCATACTCCATTTGACGACTTTACCATTATCCAAATGATTTGCGGCGGCGCGGCTGTTATTGGGCATGTATTAACGGTGTTTGCCGGATTTAAGGGTGGAAAAGGTATCGCGACAGGAGCGGGAATGCTGATCGGTATTGCGCCAACAGAATTTGCGGTTTCCATTGCGGTGTTTTTTATCTTTTTCCTTGCATTCCGCTATGTATCATTAGGTTCTATTATGGCGGCAGCAGCATTTCCGTTGTCGCTGATCATTCGGTATAATATCCTCTCAGATGAAATTCACAGTTACAAGACACTCGTGTTTTTCAGTACAGGGATTGCACTCTTCCTGATCTATTCTCATCGCGCTAATATTAAGCGATTGGTGGAAGGAACAGAACGGAAAATCACGAGTTTCAGAAGCAAAACCGAGTCTGTTAAATCCTAAACAACACTCGATTCTTGAGCAGGCAAAGAACCCTAACCTGACGTGTCATTAATAATATGAAGATTACCGTTCTTGGTGCCGGCGGCTGGGGAACGACACTTGCTCTCGTTCTGCATGACAATCATCATAAGGTCAATTTGTGGACCTTTGATGACACACAAGCAAAGTACCTGCGTGAGAAACACGAGAACGTGGAATTCCTTCCCGGTATTTCTCTGCCGCCTGAAATCGAAATTACGACAGACATCGAAACGTCATGTCAAGAACGTGATATGATTGTGGCGGCAGTGCCGTCTCAATTCCTCCGTTCCGTCCTCCAACGCATCGCACATCTCGATCTGGACCACACTATTATATGCAATGTTGCTAAGGGAATTGAAAATGGTTCGCTTATGACTATGTCGGAGGTCCTGCTGGATGTCTTAATGCATGAACGCAAAGAAAACCTCGCGATTCTATCCGGTCCAAGTCATGCGGAAGAGGTGAGTTTGAAAATCCCGACGATGGTTGTGTCTGCATCGTTTAAGATGAAAACAGCAAAGATGGTGCAGGAAGCCTTCATGACCAACTACTTCCGAGTGTATGTGAACGAAGATATCCGCGGTGTCGAGCTTGGCGGTGCAATTAAAAACGTTATCGCTATAGCAGCAGGATTGAGCGATGGTGCAGGTTTCGGTGATAATACGAAGGCGGCAATTATGACACGTGGTATTTATGAGATAACGCGTCTCGGTGCAAAGATGGGTGCACAGCCAATTACATTTGCCGGTCTCTCCGGAATGGGCGATTTGATTGTCACCTGCATGAGCCGGCACAGTCGTAATCGTTATGTCGGTGAAGAAGTCGGTAAAGGATGTAGTGTCGCGGATGTACTGGCTGGAATGGTCATGATCGCTGAAGGTGTGCCGACAGCGAAATCTGTCCATCAGCTTGCACAAAAGCATCATATCGAAATGCCAATGGCTGAAGAAGTATATCGCGTTCTCTTTGAAGATAAAAATCCCCGTCAGGCAACGCTTGATTTGATGGGTCGCGATACGCGCAGTGAGGGAGCGCATTGAGTCATCGAGCTGATAAGAACGCTCGTCTTTAAGCCATTATCATTTTTATTAACTATGCGTCATAGGCACAAACCGACATTAGCGGCAACAACTCGCAGGCGTATAGGCTCCACTGCTCAAAAGTTCAACTACTTCACCTCACTTGACATCCTGTTAAAATTATTGTAATGTTTCTTTAGCATTTTTGCCGTTTCAACGCCAAATGATACTTTCGGGGCGCGGCAGAGTTATAAAGAAAACTATTTACAATTTTGCAGAGGGGCTATATGCAATCACCTACCATCTTGGCAATACGCGGACTATCGGTCATTATCTTCCTTTCATTTCTTTCAACAATGCTCAACGCGCAAAATAACGGCGTGGTAATAAAGGAGCGTGTGGAATTGACTTCGTTGGGAACGAATTCAATTTTATCGAATTATAGTATAGGATGGGACTCAATTCCGTATGTTCAAGGCGCCACACTGACAATCAGAATAATTGGTTTTACTTACCAAGAGATTCGTGGTTCAGTGAGATCATTAAACAATTTGATAGGAGGATTCAACCCCTATACGGGTACAACAACAGATA